>Ga0307373_10000296_pt1 | contig 94953 bp, 86 predicted proteins | sample OX2MG_FD_202534 | JGI IMG/M metagenome (GOLD analysis project Ga0307373, IMG submission 202534) | Soil microbial communities from Risofladan, Vaasa, Finland - OX-2 | ecosystem: Environmental > Terrestrial > Soil > Coastal area > Acid sulfate soil | place: Finland: Risofladan, Vaasa | collected...
ATCTCGCTGCGCACGACCGCCGGCGTTTCGCGATCGAGATCGGGATGCGAGTACGTGTGATCGCCGATCTCGTTGCCCGCGGTCTCGATGCGCTGCGCCAGCTCCGGCCATTGCTCCGCATCGCGACCGATGAGAAAGAACGTCGCCGGTATGTGGAGATCCCTGAGGCGGTCGAGTAGCAGCGGCGTGAAGATCGGATACGGACCGTCATCGAACGTCAGCGCCACGAGACGGCTGCGCTCGCCAGGAACGATCGCTGGGCGCGAGTGGAGCGCACGATACAAGCGTGGTCCGAGCGCGCCTGAGAACTCTTTGTGGACGTTCATCGTCGGAGTGAGAATGGCTGCGGTACGGTTGCTCACGTGGAAGAACTCGCGCACGCCGAACGCCACCGCCGCGAGCGCGGCGGCCGCGGCAAGCACGAGCACGGCTCGCTTCATTCCGGGCGCGCCAAATCGCGCCCGACGATGATCGTCACGTCGCTCGTCTGCGGCGAAGGAGATGCGCCCGCGTCGACGATGCTCACGTTTTGCCACGGTCCCGGCATGGCTTCGCGTACGCGAGCGCCGGCGAAGAGCACCGCCGAGTGCACCTGGATCTCCGACGTCGGGAGGTTGGTATTTGCTGCGTCGCCGATGTCGCCGATCTGAAATCCGGCCTTGCGCAGGTGCTCGGCGACGCGGTGCGCCGCGCCTTGCACGCCGCTGCCGTTCTCGACGTCAACGCGCAAGGTCGAGGGCGGAATTGCGGCAAGCGCCATCGTGCTCGGCGGTGCGGGCGTCGGCGTCGGCGGCGCGACGAGCATCGTTTGCACGAGCCTCGCCTTCGCGGCGTCGTCGGGAATGAGATCGTCGCCGTCGGCGAGCTGGACATCGCCGGTATACGGCACTTGCGTCGAGTGAAACTCCTTGGGCGTGATGTCGGCGTAGTAGTCGGCGATCGAAAGCATCTCGCTCTGCGTCAGGTTCGTGACGAGGTTTGCGTGAACGATGCCGATGAGCTGCCCCAAATGCAAGAGCGTCGAAAGCTTGTCCCCTTTGAGCTTTTCGAGCACGGCGCGCGCGACTTGCTGCTGGCGCATGATGCGGCATGGGTCGCTGCACCAGTCGTGCCGGAAGCGCGCGTAGCCGACCGCCTGTCCGCCGTTCAGATGCTGCATTCCCGGCTTCAAGTGGATGTGCAGGTGCCCCCACGTGTCGTCGTAGTCGATCGGTCCATTGACGCAGTGGTGCGGCGTCATGAGACAGTCGGAGTTCTTCACGTCCACGTTGACGCCGCCGATCGCATCGATAACTTCGCGCGCCGCGTTGATGCGAAGGACCGCGTAGCGGTCGAAGCCGGGAATGCCCAGGAACCCCGCGACGACGTGCTCGGCTTCCCGTGTGCCGCCGTCCGACTGCGCCTCGTTGATCTTGCGCCGGCTGCCGTCGGGGAACGTCGCGAGCATGTCGCGCGGCACGGAGAGCTCGTAGATGCGATGGTTCGCAAAATCGAAGTTGACCGCCCAGATGACGTCGCTTCGCGATTGCGACGAGAACGGCTGATCGGTCGCGGTGTAATCGTAGTCGAGGCCTTCCACGAGCACGAGCAGGTTCTGCTTGCCGAAGACCTGCTGCGGACTTGGGATGAAGGCGCGCGACAACTCGATGAGCGGATTGTGCCTACCGATGACGATGTAGCCCGTGAGAACCGACGCCAGCCCGACGCAGACGAGCGCAGCGACGATCAGTGCCCGCCGCACGTTGCGCGGCGGCCTGCGGAAGAAACTGTTGCGTACCGCAAGATGCTTATTCACCGACTATCTCCTCCGCACAAACGCGGCCGAGCGAATCGAAGGTTGCATGCCCTTCGATGACGACCTCGACGAACGTGCCCGCGCGCACCTCGCCCGTAAAGTAGATGCCACCGTCGACGCCCGGCGCTTCGCCTTCCGAGCGCCCGTACCAGGCCGACGCGCAACCCAAGCGTTCGCGAAGCGGGCTCCCGGCACGCAACGAGCGCCGCTCCTCTACGAGCACGCGCACGACGCTTCCTACCCGCCGGGCGCGGGCGCGCTCGGACGCCCGACGCTGCGCTTCGCGCAATCGGACGAGGCGCCGCCGCCGCTCGCGTGGCGGAACGCTCTGCGCGAGCGATGCCGCGGGCGTTCCTTCCTCGGCGCTGTACTCGAAGAAGCCGACGCGATCGAGTTGCGCGCGCGCGAGCCACTCCTCCAGGTATGCGACGTGCTCCTCGCGCTCGCCCGGAAAGCCGACGATGAACGTCGAGCGCATCGTGACGCCGGGAATCTTCCGGCGAAACTCTTCTAGAATTTCGAGGTACCGCTCGCCGTTCGACGGCCGGCGCATCGCTCGCAGCATGTCGGGGTGCGCGTGCTGCAGCGGCATGTCCATGTAGTTGCAGACTTTCGGCAATGACGCGATCGCGTCGATGAGTTCTTCGTCGACAGTCGCGGGGTAGAGGTAGAGCAAGCGGATCCATTCGACGCCGTCGATCTCATGCAAGCGTCGCAACAACCGCGCGAGGCCACCGCGGCGGATGCCGCGATCGCGCCCCCACATCGACGTGTCCTGCGCGATGAGAACGAGCTCCTTTGCGCCGCCGCCGGCGAGCGCGCGCGCTTCGGCTAGGATCGAGTCTTCACTGCGACTACGAAAAGCGCCGCGTAGCGCCGGAATGATGCAGAAGGTGCACGGGTGATCGCATCCTTCGGCAATCTTGAGATACGCCGTGGCGCGTGGCGTCGTCACGAGCCGAGGAAGGAACGCGTGCTCGGGCTCCTCCACGTACTCCGTGCGCACCGGCCGGGCGCCGCCGCGTGCTTGCGTCAGGATCTCGGCGATCGACGCGTACGCTCCGGTACCGACGATACCGTCGATCTCCGGGATCAGCTGCGCGAGCTGCTCACCGTAGCGCTGCGCGAGACAGCCGGCGACGATCAACTGCTGACCGGGCCGCTTGCGCTGCGCGTACTCGAGTATGCGCTCGGTGGACTCGGCCTTCGCCGGATCGATGAAGGCGCACGTGTTCACGATGATGGCGTCGGCGCGCTCGCTGTCGGGCTCGATCGCCCAGTCGGCAGCGCCGAGCTTCGCGAGCATCACCTCGCTGTCGACCAAGTTCTTTGCGCAGCCGAGGCTGATGAGGGAAACGCTAAGAGTTTGTCGAGCTTGGGCCATTTCCGGATTCCGGCGCCGCATTTTGTTCGAAGACGAGGCGCGATGAGGGAGCGAAGCCGTAGCTTCGTGACCGATGAGCAACGAAGTATTCGGGCAAAAGGCGACCCGGAGACGGGAATGCGCCTACGTCCGACAGACTCCTAGGCATGCGTTAGCGATAGTTGACGAACTGCAGCGGCAGCTCGAAATCCATCGTCGAGAGCGTGGCGATGACGCGCTGGAGATCGTCCTTGCTCTTGCCCGACACGCGAATCTGCTCGTCTTGATACTGCACGGTGACCTTCGCCTTGAGTCCCTTGATCTTCTCGACGAGCTCTCTCCCTTTGTCTTTGGGAATGCCCGAGCGCAGCGTGATAACCCGGCGCACGGTGCCGCTCGCAGCCGGCTCCAGTGCGCCGACTTCAAAGGCTTTGATGTCGACGCCGCGCTTGACCGCTTTTGACTGAATGATATCGACGACGTTGCGCATCTTCATTTCGTCGTCCGAGACGACGGTGATCGACTTCGCATCGTTTTCGATCGTCGTTTTCGAGTTCTTGAAATCGAAGCGGTTCGCGATCTCGCGGCGCGCTTGATTTAGGGCATTGTCTAACTCTTGCCCGTCGACTCGTGAAACCACGTCAAATGAGGATTCGCTCGGCATCTATGAGGCAAAACTCCGCTCGACGACTTGTCCGGCCGCACCCATCTTCCCGAGGTCTTGCCCATCGAGCACCAGGTCGGCAGCCCCTGCGTTCCCGACGCGAACGTCGATGTTCCTTCCGGTGAACGTCTTGACGGTGCCGGCCGCGAAGGTTCCTTCGCTCGCCACGGCGCCGTCGACGGCGACCTCGATCCAGCATAACCCCGTTAGGCGCAGCGTGACGACGTGGGCACCGGATGCAAGTGGGCCGGCACTCGGTGGCGCGCTGCCGCTCGGTGGCGCGCTGCCGCTCGGTAGCGCGCTCGGTGAGAGGCTCGGCATCGCCGCTGCAGCAGCCGGCAGCGGCGAGGCGGGCGGCAGCGGCGAGGCCGTCGCCAAGAAAGCAACCGGCGACGGCTTCGGAAGCGTCAGCTCGTTGTACACCACGAACGCGATGAGAATGACGGCGACCAGCGACGCGATCCAGATCAGCGGCGAGAGCTGCAGGCCGCGGTGCCCGCCGGCGCGCTCGATGTCCGCGAGATCGCCCCGCGCCGGCACGATGGCCCCGCGCTCGCCCTCTCCGAGATTGAACGCTGCGACGGCCTCCTCGGCATCGAGCCCGAGGAAGCGCGCGTACGTGCGCAAGAAGCCGCGAATGTAGACCGGGGCACCGATCTCGCTCCAGGCTTCGTTCTCGATCGCGGCAAGATAGACGGCACGAATCCGAATCTGTTCGGCAACCTCAGCGATAGCGAGGCCGCGGGCTTCCCTCGCGGCACGAAATCGCTGACCGAGCGCCGGCATCGTCTCTTCTGTTATACTCGGTGCAATGTTATCCTGGTGCAGCAAATGAGCAAGCAGCGCGTCGTCGCGGCGATGAGCGGCGGCGTCGACTCCGCGGTCGCAGCCGGCCTTTTGGTGGAATCGGGCTACGACGTCGTGGGCGTGACGATGAAGATGTACGAGCCCACGCGGCCCGCGCATGCGAAAAGCTGTTGCGGCGTCGACGACTTCGACGACGCGCGCGCGAGCGCCGCGGCATTGGGGATTCCGCATTACGTCCTCGATTTCAAGGAGGCGTTCCGTCGCGGGGTCGTCGCGCGTTTCGTCGACGACTACGTGCACGGGCGCACGCCGAACCCGTGCGTCTCGTGCAACAACTACGTGAAGCTTGGAACGCTCGCGCGCTACGCCCGGCAGCTCGGCGCGGCACACGTTGCAACCGGGCACTACGCGCGCCTCGAGCATCGCGTCGACGGCCCGCATCTCTTCCGCAACGCGCACGAAAAGGACCAGGCGTATGCGCTCGCGCAGGTGTCGCCCGAGCAGCTTTCGATGCTGCTTCTGCCGCTCGGAGAGCTCGATAAGCCGGCGACGCGGGCGCACGCGCGCAGGCTGGGCCTACCGGTGCACGACAAACGAGAGTCGCAAGACATCTGCTTCGTCGAAGGCGGCGACTACCGCGATCTGCTCGCACGCTTGAACCCCGGCATTGATCGCCGCGGCGACGTCGTGAACGCGGGCGGAGATCGCGTGGGAACGCACGCCGGCGTCGCGCGCTACACGATCGGCCAGCGCGCCCGAATTGCCGATGCAGGCAGCGCGCGATACGTCACGCGCATCGACGCGGCGTCGAACACGATAACGATCGGGCGGGAGGAAGAGCTGCTCTCCGGCGCGCTCGTCGCCCGCGAGGTCAGCCTCATACGGCCGGAGCGTTTGCGCGAGCGGCAGACACCGGTCCGCGCGATGATCCGCTATCGCGCCGCCCCGGTCGCGGCCCAGGCAAGCATAGACGGCGACCGGCTCGAACTCGCCTTCGAGGCGCCGCAGCGAGCCGTCGCGCCCGGGCAGCTCGTCGCGCTCCTGGACTGCGGCACTGACGAAGTGCTGGGAGGCGCAACGATCGCCGCGAAGTAGACGGCATGAAGCGCTTGCTCGTCCTCACGGCCGCCGTGTGCTGCCTCGGTGCCGCCGCCCCCGCCAACTACAACGCCTTCGGTATTGCCGTGCTCCAACGGCTCGCGGGGCAATCGCACGCCGAAAATGTCTTCCTATCGCCGGTGAGCCTCGGCATCGCCTTGGCGATGGCCGCCGACGGCGCTGCGGGAAGCACCCGTACGGCGATTCTGCACGCGCTCGCATTGCGCGCTACGGACGTCGCGCCGGCGAATGCGGCGCTTATCGCCTCGCTCGAATCGAATTCCGACGCCCGCGTCGGCATCGCGAACGCGATCTGGCTGCGGCAGGATATCCCGCCGAGCTCGCGTTACGTCGCATTGCTTCGACGCGGCTATCGAGCCGAGGCGCGAGCCGTGCACTTCGGCGACCCGTCGGCCGCGCAGGCCATCAATGCGTGGACGCGCGCGCATACCCTCGGGTTGATCGACCACATCGTCGACAGCACGAGCCCGATGGATTTCGCCTACCTCACGAATGCACTCGCCTTCAAAGCCGACTGGACGGCACCGTTCGATCGCGGCGAGACGAGCCGCCAGCCGTTCACCGATGCAGACGGCACGAAGCACGACGTGCAGATGATGATGCAACGCGCAACGTTTCGAACCGCCGATCTGCCGACGTTTCGCGTCCTGCGCCTTCCCTACGGTAAGAACGGCGGCTACGCAGCGTACATTCTTCTGCCGAACGGCAAGGACGCCGCGGCGCTCGTGCGCGGCCTCAGCGCCTCGGCCTTCGATCACGCGCTTCGCGCGCTGCGCGCCGAAGACGTTCGCGTCGGGCTACCGCGCTTCACCGCGGAGTACCAAGCGCAGCTCGAGCCGCTCCTAGAAGCGATGGGCATGGGCGTCGCCTTCAGTCGCAATGCCGACTTCTCGCCGATGCATCCACCGGCCGGTACGATTCGCCTCGGAAGCGTCGTTCACAAGACCTACGTGCGCGTGGACGAGCAAGGAACCACGGCGGCTGCGGCGACGTCCGTCGAGATGCGGATGACGTCGGTCATGATGCCTCCGGCGCGCACGTTCATCGTCGACCACCCGTTCGTGATGGCGCTGCGCGACGAGCGCACCGGCGCGCTCCTCTTCATCGGCGTCATCAACACGGTGCCTCACACGTAAGCGGCCGGAGACGGGAATGCGCCTAAGTCCGACAGGACCCTAGGCCGTGGCGAGCGCGTAGTCGGAGCGGATGTTCCAGTACGTGTCGCGGATCGCCGGAACGAAGCCGGCCTCGCGGATGGCTTCCTCTAGATCGCGGCGCGACGCTTCGTTGGTGTTCCCTGCGTCGTGCACGACTTGCTCTTCGATGATCGTGCCGCCCATGTCGTCGCAGCCGTAGAAGAGCGCGAGCTGCCCCATCTTCAAGCCCGGCGTCAGCCACGACGCCTGCAGGTGCGGCACGTTGTCGAGGTAGAGTCGCGAGATCGCAAGGACGCGCAAGTACTCCAGACCCGTTGCTTCCTTGCCGCGCAGCGGCGTCTTGAACGGGATGTAATACCACGGAATGAAGGCGGTGAAGCCCTGCATCTCGTCTTGAAGTTCGCGCACGACGTGGAGGTGCTCGATGCGCTCTTCCGCGGTTTCGATCGAACCGAACATCATCGTCGCGGTCGTCGGCATTCCGAGACGTTGCGCCTCGCGCATGACGCCGAGCCATTCCTCCGGTTTCACCTTGCGTGCCGAAATACGCTTGCGAACGCGCTCGACGAGGATCTCCGCCCCCGCGCCGGGGAGCGACTTCATGCCCGCAGCTTTCAAGCGGCGAAGAATCTCGGGAACCGGCATCTCTTCGATTCGCGCCAAGCCCACGATCTCCGAGACCGAGAGCGAGTGGAGATCCACGTGCGGAAACTCGGCCCGCACGCGCGCGAAGAGTTGCTCGAACCACGCGATGCGCAGCTCAGGGTTGACGCCGCCTTGAATCATGATCTGCGTCGCACCTTGGTCCGCGGCGTGCCGCACGCGCGCGATCACCTCGTCGTGCGACATCGTGTAGCCTTCGTTGTGATGCTCGGGTCGAAAGAAGGCGCAGAAGGTGCAGTGCACGTTGCAGACGTTGGTGTAGTTCACGGTCGTGTCGATGACGTACGTCACGACATTCGAGGGATGGAGCTGCATGCGCCGCGCGTGCGCTGCGGCGCCGAGCGCGTGAAGGTCGGCGTCGTGGTAGAGCGCGACGCCTTCGTCGAAGCTCAAGCGCCCGCCGGACGCCGCGCGGTCTAGCAGATCATGCAGGGACACCGATCGCCTCCGGAAAGACGGGCGGCATATGCTCGATGGCGCCGATCGCAAGCAGCTCGCGGCAGAATGCCTCCAAGCCGCACTGCGCTGCAAAATGGAACGTGAAGTTCAGCTTGCCGTAATACTCCTCGTAGAAGCCCGTCGGGCGCGGGTAGGCACGCTGCGCCTGCGCGAGCACGAACTCCATGTGCGAACGCGACCACGTGTACGCATCGGTCAATGCGTGCATGCAGTCGCGCACGCCTTGCGGCTCGCGATCGTAGACGTCGCGGCGCGCCGCCCAAACCGCAAAGACCGTCTGCTGCCGCGTCCACTCGTGCCAGAGGCTGCCCAGGTCGTATACGTTCTCCCGCGGCAGCGAGAGCAGCGCGTCGATCGCCCGATCGCCGATGAGCAGCGCGGGGCACCCATTTGCCGCGTCCGCCAAGGGGTCGGCGCTCTCTTCGTACGCCGGATGCACGCCGAATCGGCGTTCGAGTAGGACGCGCAGGAGGTTCGCGCCGCTGGCCGACTCGCGCGTCACGGCGATGCGCGCGCCGTCGAGCTGCTCGAGCGGCCGCTGCGAGACGAGAACCACCGATACGACCTCGTCGCGCGCGCCGATGCAGAGATCGGGCAACAGGACGAGCTCGCCGGCGTGCCGCGCCCATGCGAACGCCGAAATAGGGCTCACGTCGAGCTCTCCGGCGAGCAGCATGGCATTCAAACGCGCCGGCACGTCCGCATGCAGCGTGCCCGGATACGGAATCGCCCCCGCGTCGAACGCGGCGTAGATCGGAAGGTCGTTCGTGTAGCAGATGCGTCCGCAGCGTAGCGTCATCGTCATCCAGCGCCGACGGGCACTGCCGCGTCGAAGGACGGAGGGGCCCAGTCCCACGCGAACTCGTCGTACGTGGTGTTGCGACGCACGGGCACGTAGCCTGCGTCTTCGATGAGACGGCGAAACTCGCGGTCGTCGACGTGCTGGCCGGACTGCGTCCCTGCCGCGTGATAGATCATCTCTTCGTCGGTCGAACCGTGCGTGCCGTCCATGTCGTCGGCGCCGAACTGCAGCGCGACCTGGCAGACCTTCAGACCCTGGATCATCCAATACGCCTTGATGTGATCGAAGTTGTCGAGCATCAGGCGCGCGACCGCAAAGGTGCGGACGTCGTCGAGGCCGCTCGTCCAGCCGCAATCGCTCATCTCGTTGCCGTCGGGATGGAACGCCAGCGGAATGAAGGCATTGTATCCCGGCGAGCGTTCTTGCGATGCGCGTAGGCGCAGCAAATGGTCGACGCGATCTTCGAGCGACTCGATGTGGCCGTAGAGCATCGTCGCGTTGCTCGCGACGCCTTGAGAATGGAGCTCCTCGTGAATCGCGAGCCAGTTGTCGCTATTGACCTTGTTCGGGCAGATCTTTGCGCGCGTCGCCTCGGCGAAGATCTCCGCGCCGCCGCCGTTGACGTTGTCGAGCCCGGCTTCTTTGAGCTTCGCGACGATGGCGGGGTAGGAGAGGCGATGGCGCTTGGCCATGTAGTCGATCTCGGCCGCAGTGAAGAGCGAAAGCTGCACGTGCGGCGCGGCTTCCTTGAAGCGACGCATGAGCGGCAGCCAGTAATCGAGCGAGAGCTGGCGCGGATCGTGGCCGCCGACGATGTGGACTTGGTTGAAGTTCGTTCCCGTCTCGAAGGTCCTTGCGAAGACTTCTTCGGCCGGCATGCGCACCACGCGCTCGCGCTCCTTGAACTCGTCGGCGGCGAACGAGCAAAACTTGCATCCGGCGTAGCAGACGTTCGTCGAGTTGACGTAGCGGTTGAGAACGTAGAAGACCTTCTTGCCGCTCTTGCGCTCTTTCTGTTTGCGCGCCAGACGCCCGAGCGCATGGAGATCGGGCGCGCGATAGAGCGCAAGGCCGTCGGCGAGAGAGAGCGGAGCGCCGGCATCGAGCTTTGCTTCGATCTCGAAAAGCGCCGGATCGGTCGAGCGGGTCATGCTCGCCCCTTTCTCGTCCGCGCGAGGATTTCCGGCCACGCCGCCGCTCCGGCGGCGAGCAACGTCAGGCCGAGCAGGACGCCGCCGGCGACGTCGGTCACGTAGTGCGCCCCGAGCGCCAGCCGCGACCAGTAGATCGCCAGGACGACGATTAGCACCAGGATGCAGACGGCGCTGCGCGAGGGCGCCGTGAAGCCGCGAGCGATCAGCCACGCCCAGAGCGCGTAGAACGCGGTTGCGATCGTCGCGTGCGCACTCGGATACGAGAACGAGGTTTCATGAAATATCACCCAGTCGAGGCGCCGCGGGCGCGCGAAGACGTGCTGGAGGAAGTCCGCGGCGCGCCATGCGAGAAGCAGCATGACGAGGCTGAAGAGTATGCGCCCGCGCCACGAGGGTAAAAGCCACGCCGCGATCAACAGCGCGAGCGCAAGCGATGCGAGAACGTAGAAGCGCCCGAGCTGCGTGATCCACCACGCAAGGATAGCGCCGTGATCTACGACGGCGCGATCGAACGCCCATACCGCAGTCGGCTCGCCGTAATGGTCGACGCCAAGCCCCAGTGCGATACACGCGGCAAACGAAATCGCCGCAGCGATGACGTACGCGCTACGATTCGACGGCGAAGAGGTCTTGCTGTCCACCCTCACCTTTTCCGACGCGCAGCGCGAGCTGTTCGATCTCCGCATAGCCCATCACGATCTTACGCGGCTTGGTTCCCTCGTGCGGCCCGACGACGCCGAGCTCTTCGAGCTGCTTCATGATACGAACGGCTCGAGGGTGGCCGATCGAGAGGTGCGATTGCAGCTGCGCGGTCGAGGCATACTGCGTCTCGACGATGAAGCGCGCCGCGTCGTACCACAGTGAGTCGAGGTCCTTGCGCGCGCGTTCCTCGTCGTCGGCGAGCGGAACGACGTCGACGTCGACGAGGTTCTCCGGTTGCGCTTGGCGAGCCCAGAAGTCGACGAGCCGGTGAATCTCGGCACCCGTTACGAGCGCACCTTGCGCACGCACGGGTTTCGGCGCGTCGATCGGAAGATAGAGCATGTCGCCGCGGCCCAAAAGCCGCTCCGCACCGTTCATGTCGAGAATGACGCGCGAATCGACCTGCGAGCTGACCGCGAAGGCGATGCGCGAGGGTATGTTCGCCTTGATCAAGCCGGTGATCACGTCCGCCGACGGGCGCTGCGTCGCGACGATGAGGTGAATGCCGGTCGCGCGTGCGAGCTGCGCGAGGCGCATGATCGTCGTCTCCACCTTTGCCGGCGCGATGAGCATGAGGTCCGCAAGCTCGTCGATGACGATGACGACGTACGGAAGCTTCTCGTCGGGAAACTTTGCGTTGTACTCTTCGATCTTGCGCACGCTCGCCTTGGCAAAGCGCTCGTAGCGCGCCTCCATCTCCTTGATCATCTCGAGCAACGCGCCCGCGGCGAGGCGCGGATCCGTGATGACGTCCTTGATGAGATGCGGGATCCCGTTGTATACGGGCAGCTCGACGCGCTTTGGATCGATCATGAGCATCTGCACTTGGTCCGGCGTCGCGCTGACGAGGAGGGACGCGATGATCGTGTTCAGACACACGGACTTGCCCGCGCCGGTCGCGCCCGCGACCAGGAGATGCGGCATCTTCGCCAGGTCGCCGAAGACCGGCCGTCCGGTGATGTCTTTGCCGAGTGCCATCCAGAGCGGCGGGACTTGGCCGCGATTCGGCAGCGCGTCGAGGATCTCGCGCACCGTCACGACGGAGACGGTTTGATTCGGAACCTCGATCCCGACGGCGGACTTACCAGGAATCGGAGCCTCGATGCGGACCGAGGTTGCGGCAAGCGCGAGGGCGAGATCGTCGGCAAGCGCCGCGATGCGCGAGATCTTCACGCCGCGCTCCGGACGCAGCTCGTAGCGCGTTACCGAGGGGCCGCGCTGCGAATGCACGACCTTCGCACCGACGCCGAACGACGCGAGCGTGTCTTCCAGCAGATGGGCGCGATCGACGTCGTCGTTCGATTGCGCGAGCGGAGCATCGAAAATTGCCAGGTCCGGAAGATGGTACGCGCGTTGCCCGCCCGAGGATTCGTACTCTCCGACGACGGCCTCGGCCGGCGGCGCCGGAGCCGTTAGCTGCGGCCTCGGCGCGACGTACCGCTGCAGCGGCACCGGAACGGCGACGCGCTTGGCGGGAGCGCCTTCTTCGACGGCATCGCGCTCGTCGAAAACCTCGGTCTTTCCCGTCGTGACGCGGTTGCTCGTGCGCTCGGGAAGCGAGAAGGCCTCGCGCACGTTCGCGTGGCCTGGCGGAAGGTGAAGATCGAGCTTGGGCAACTTCGGCAGACGCACGAGTTTGACGTTGCCGCCGAGGATCACGATCCAACCGATGATCTTCTTCAACGACGTGTTCGTCACGTAGAGCGTCAGCGCGATAGCGATGACGCCGAGCACGACCCACGCGCCCACCGACCCGACCAGCGCGCGCAACGTGCTCCAGATCGTCGTTCCGATCTCGCCGCCGGCCCGCGCGCCACGCGAGCCGAGGATCGCATCGAGCATCAGGAAGTAGGCAAAGGCGGCGCTTGCGAATCCCACGATGAGACGCGGCACGTTGATTTCCAGAAAGACGATGCCGCCGAGCGCGAAGATCAGCACGGGAAAGAACGGCGAAGCGTCGCCGAGCAGCCGCCGCAGCATCAGCTCCGTCGCGCGGCCGACGTGTCCCGCATACTGCGGGATCGCGAGCGCGACGGCAAAGAGGACGGCCAGGCCGATGGCGACAATCCCGACGATCTCGAGATTGAGGCCCTTCCTCGCACGGCTCTTCCGGCGTACGCGTGCCATCGAGAGGAGCTTTTCGTCGCAGCGACAGGAGTTCATTTGACCGCGCCGACCATCGTCGTTCTCGAAGGCGACCAAACCGGACAGGAGTTGCTGACCGAAGCACTGCGCGTGCTCGACACGTCGGTTATCGATCTTCCGCTGACGTTCGAACGTTACGACCTCTCGCTGGAGCATCGGCGCGGGACGGAGAACCGCGTCGTGCTCGACGCGGCCGAAGCGATGGTGCGCCATCGCTTCGGCCTCAAGGCCGCTACCATCACCCCCGAACAGCTGGGCGACGTGGGCTCTCCGAACGCGCTGCTGCGCAAGGCGGTCGGCGGTAAGGTCATCGTTCGCACCGGCCGCAAGCTGCCGCGCGTGCGACCCGTCGCGGGAATTCACGCGCCGATCACCGTGGTGCGCATGGCGGTGGGGGACGCGTACGGGGCGCATGAGTGGCGCGAAGGCGAGGGCGACGCCGAGACCGCGAGCCGAACGGAGACGATCTCGCGCGGCGTCTGCCGCTACGTCGCCGAGTACTCCTTCGCGCACGCAAAACGCATCGGCGGCCGGGTCTTCGGAGGCCCGAAGTACACCGTCAGCCCCGTGTACGAAGGAATGCTCAAGGAAGAGATGGATGCCGCCGCCGCGCGCCATCCGGACGTTGCGTACGAGCCGCACCTCATCGACGCAACGTACGCGCTTCTCCTTTCGAATGCCGGCGACGATCCGCTCGTCATCCCGTCGCTCAACCGCGACGGCGATTGCCTCTCCGATTTGGTCATGCAGCTTTTCGGCTCGATCGCGGGCGCGGAATCGCTCCTGCTGTCGTTTCCCGATCGCGAAGAGAGCTTTACGCCGAACGTCGTGATGGCCGAGGCGCCGCACGGTACGGCTCCGCGGCTCTTCGGAAAGAACATCGCCGATCCGCTCGCGATGATTCTCGCCACGGCCGCGGTGCTCTCGTACGTCGACGACAAGCGTGCTGCAAACGCGTCACGCGCGATCTACGAAGCCGCCCTCGAAACCGTGCACGCCGGGATCGCGACGCCGGATCTCGGCGGCAACGCGACGACGACCGAGTTCACCGATGCGACGATCGAGGGCGTGAAGCGCAAGCTCGACGTCTGGTCGACGATCTAGGGAACCGTGGGGATGACGCTCGGAACGTTCGGCGCGGTCGCCGCTGAGAGCCGGTAGCAGTAGCGACCGGCCGGATGTGCCCATGGGTCGTTGCCGTTGACCTGACCGACGTTCGACGTGTCGAACGTCGCGCACACGTCGTACCACTGCGCGTTCTTGCGCGCGTACACGAACGCCGCGCCAGTCGCGGGGTCGCGTAAGCGGCTCGCGGGAGGCGCCAGCTCCGCAAGCGACGCCGGCGCATTTCCACGCGTGTTGATCGCCGTCGCGATAGCATACATGTCGCTCACCCTCTGCTCGTCCATCCTCAGCTGACGCTCGAACGCGGGCGCCCCGACGCCTCCGAATCCGACGGCGAGCGCGGCGATCACTGCCGTCAGCGCGAACGCGCCGAAGAAGGTGTTGTCGTTCCCCCGCCGTTCCCAAGCCCGCATGCTGCGCAAGTAGTACCAGAAGATTCCGCCGGCGACGACGATGAGCACCATGTACTGCAAGGCGAAACGCACCGTCAGATTTCCGGTGAGAAAGCTTTGCAGAAACAGCACCGCGTCGGAAAGGAGCGCGATGGCGGCGATCACGAGCGCTACGTACGTCAGCCATTTTCGCACGCCCGAGTCGAGTTCTTCCGGGCGCCGCGCCGTTTGGCGCGCTAAAATCCAGCTCACCAGCATGAAGATGGGGAAGCCGATGATGATGCTCGCCAGCTGGCCGGCGAGGTCGTAGCGCAGCGACGTGGTACTCTCGACATCCGTTGGGCTCGGGAACGCGCGCGTAATCGCGATATTGCCAAGCCAGATGAGCGCGATGCTCCAAAAGCCGAGCGACACGAAAGATACGAGGTAGAGGAATGCGTCTCGCGCGTTCTCCATTCCCTGCCCTCGCGAGGGGACCGGCGCTCCGGTCTGCTGCGCGTAGTAGTCGGAGAACGCGCCGTAAATGCGACGCTCGGACCAGCCGTTCTGCTTGAGGAGATCTACCAGAAACGCATCGCCGGCGCCCTTGTTCTTCGCGTCGCGTATGAAGGCTGCGAGCTTTTCGCGATCCCCGGCGTGCACTGCCGTAGGGCATTCAGTAGGCAAAGCGCCGGGCCCCTGCTTACGCCGCGATCAGTGCGACGCCCACGAGCGCGAGCAGCACGCCCCAGCGCTGAACCCGCTGCAGGCGTTCGCGCAAGACGAGCCACGCGAGCACGACCGTGGAGGCGGGATAAAGACCCGTCAAGACCGACGCGATAGAAACGTAGCCGGCACGTGCCGAAAGCACGAAGAACGCATTCGCCGCCATGTCGAGAACGCCGCACAGGACGATCAGCGGCAACACGGGGACGCTCGTCCGCACGCTGCCGCGCAAGCCCGCGGCGATCGCCAGCAAGACGAGCACGGAGGCCGCACGGGCGGGCAGCAGAATGGCGACGCCGGACGCGGGGCTCGCGCGGCTCAAGAACAGGATGAAGCCGCCGATGATCAGGCCCGCGACGAGCGCTTCCCGCACGCCCTCGGTCGCGATCTCGCGCGTTCCACCTTCCCCTTCTTCAAAGGAAGCCGCGATCAGAACGACGGCGACGAGCGCCAGAAGCATGCCGGCGCCCTGCGTCACGTGAAGGCGCTCGCCGCGCACGAGGCTCGCGGCTACCGGCACCGCCGCGGCGAGCACCGCTGTGATGGGAGAGACGATGCCCATGCGCCCGATCGCGAGCGCGTGATAGAAGAGCGCGAGGCCGCTGCCGGCGCAAACCCCGGCGAGCGCGCCGAACAAGAGATCCCCTCGCGTCAGCCGCCAATGCGTAAACGCGAGAATTACAAAGAGCGCGAGCAAACCCGCTAGCTGCGAGATGATGGTGACGGCGAAGACCGCGCTGCGGCGCGCCGCCACGCCGCCGCAGAAATCGGCTGCGCCGTAAAAGACCGCCGCGAGCAGTCCGTAAACGACGGCAGCCACGACGCTCGGGTGGTTAGACTTCCATCACGAGCGGAATGACCACCGGCCGGCGCTTCGTCCGCGAGTAGATCGCTTTGCTGAGCGTGTCTCGCAGGTGTTCCTTCACGGTGCCGGGGTCGCGCATGCCTTCGACGGAGATCGCGTCGAGCGACGCGCGCAGCTCCGTGCGAAGCTCCTCGAGAACGCCGTCGGCTTCAGGTAAGTAGAAGACGCCTCTTGCGACGACGTCCGGCCCCGCGGTAACGCGCGCCTCTTCGGCGTCGATGGCGACGACGACGAGCACGATGCCATCGCCGGCGAGCGCGCGCCGATCGCGCAGCACCGCTTCGCCGATGTCGCCGATGCCCGACCCGTCGACGAGGACGTTTCCGCCGTACGCCTTCCCGACTTTGTCGCCGTACTCGAGCGTGAACTCTAGCACGTCGCCGTCTTCGGCGACGAAGACGTTCCCCGCCTCGACTCCCGTTCGCACCGCCAGCTTCCCGTGCTGGACGAGCATGCGATATTCGCCGTGGATCGGGACGAAGAACTCGGGGCGGACGAGATTGAGCATGAGGAGCAGCTCTTCTTGCGACGCATGCCCGGAGACGTGGGAGCGCCCGTCGGTACCGTGCACGACGGTCGCACCAAGCTTGTAGAGATTGTTGATCGTCCGGTACACGGACTTCTCGTTGCCGGGAATCGGCGTCGCGCTCACGACGACCGTGTCGCCCGAGACGATGCGCAATCGGTTATGGTCGCGAACCGACATGCGCGTAAGGCCGCTCATCGGCTCGCCTTGCGAGCCGGTCGTCATCACGACGATCTGCTCGGGAGGCAGCTCCTCGAGCTGCTCGGCCTTCATTGCCGTCCCGGGCGGAATGCGCAGGTGCCCGAGCTCGGTCGCGAAGTGCACGACGTTCTGCAGCGACCGGCCCAGGAAGACGATCTTTCGCCCGAAGCGCTCCGCTTGGTCGATGACCTGCTGGATGCGCGGAACGTTCGACGCAAACGAGGCGACGATGATGCGGCCCTTCGCGCGCGCAAAGATCGCCGCGAACGCCTCGCCGACGATCCGCTCGGAGAGCGTGTGGCCCGGTCGCTCGGCATTCGTCGAATCCGAGAGCATGCAGAGCACGCCTTCTTCGCCGACCCGCGCGATGCGCGAGAAGTCCGCGGGACGCCCGTCGATCGGCGTTTGGTCGAACTTGAAGTCGCCGGTGTGGAAGACGATGCCGGCAGGCGTGCGCAGCGCGAGCGCGCAGGCTCCCGCAACCGAGTGGTTGACGTGAATGAACTCCGCCTCGATGCTGCCGAATCGTACGCGCTCGCCGGGAACGACCGTACGAAAGTCGACGTCGCCGAGCTTGTGCTCGCGCGACTTGGCCTTGATGAGCGCGATCGAGAGCGCGGTGCCGATAACCGGGATCCTCACGAACTCTTTCGCGAAATACGGAATCCCGCCGATGTGATCTTCGTGTCCGTGCGTTACGAGCAACGCGCGAAGCTTGTCCGCTCGCTCGCGGACGTAGCTGAAGTCGCTGATGACGATATCGACGCCGTACATCTCCTCGTCGGGAAACATGAGGCCGCAATCGACGACGACGAGGTCGTCGTTCGTTTCGATGACGGTCATGTTGCGGCCGATTTCACCGCATCCGCCCAGCGGCACGACGCGAACGTACGGCTCGTCCGGCGGCGCGGCGATCACCAGCTCCCTTGTTGCGGAGGCCGAGGCGCGTGAGGAATCGTTGGAGGTATTGCTCATGCTCGTTCTACGTCGCGTCCTTGCAGCGATCATCGTCGTCCTCCTCTTCAGCGGCGCCACGCCGCGACCGCGAACGCCGGAGGAACTCTACGCGCGGCGCGCGCTGCGGCGGGCCCGCCTCATCATCGAGCTGCGGCTGCTCGAGTTTCGCAAGGAGCGCCTGGAGTGCGTCCGCAGCGCGATTCTTCGCAATCTGCCGCCCGATCTTCGGCCTTCCGGCCGTATCGCCGAAGGCACTCGCACGCCTGATCCTGAAACTTGCGCCGAACTTTTGCGGTAAAGGAGCAGCGATGGACCCTGCCAAGAGCACGTCGGCGAGCGGCTTGCAGACCGTGGTCGATGTCATTCTCGCACCCTCGACGGCGTTCGAGCGCCTGCGCACCGCGCCGACGTGGGGTTGGGCGTTCCTCATCACCCTCGTACTCTATGCGCTCGCGTCGTATCTCATCACTCCGGCGATCGTCCACGGGTTTCAGACGGGCTGGCCCGCCATGGTAGCCGGCGATCCGCGCATGGCGCAGCTCTCGCCCGACAAACTGCAGCAAGCGCTCTCGTTCACACTGTGGATCCTGCATTTCACGTGGCTCCTCTCGATCGTCGGAACGCCTGTTGCAATCTTCTTTACGACGATCGTCATGCTCGTCTTCAATGCCGTCGGGCGCGGCTCGGCGTCCTTCTCGATGCTATGGGCAACGGCGGCGAACGTCAGCGTGCCGACGCTCGGGTTGGCCGGCGCGGTCCTGGCCGTTATCGTCCTTCTGCGCGGCGCGGATAGCTTCGGCTCCACGATGGCGGTAACCGAGGCGCTTCCGTCGCTCGCGTGGCTCGTCCCATCCGCCGGAGCCAAGGTCGTCGCTTTTCTCTCCGCGTTCAGCGTCTTTCAGATATGGGGAGCCGTGCTGCTCTACATCGCGATGCGCGTAACCGCGCGCGTCGGCGCGGTGCCGGCGGTATTGACGGCCCTTCTGCTACCCATCTGCGCGGGAATCTTTGCCTCGTTCGGCGCTCACTAGGAGTTTGTCGGGCGTGGGCCGGTTCGTTCTCGCGCTCACCTGCGCCGCGATGGCGGTTGCTCCGGCAGTCGCCGACGCGCGCGCTCCGATAACGCTGCAGCAAGCCGTTTCGTACGCGCTCGCGCACGATCCGACGGTCGCCGCAAAATACGCCGCGGTCACGACGCAAGCGCACGCCGTCGCGGTGCAAGAGGGCCAGACGTTCCCCACCGTCAACGGCACGCTGCAGAGCATCCTGCAGAAGCAATCGAACTACGGCGGTGTCTACCAGCTCATCGGCGCTACGCCGCAGTCGAACTTCAGCCAGAACACCGCTTCGATTGGAACGAGCTACACGCTCAACGCCGCCGGCTTGGGCCTGATCCAGCTCGCCGCCGCAAACGCAACGCTCGCGTCGGCACGCGAGGACCTGGCACGCAGCGAGGATCTCGTCGCAAGCAACGTCACCGGCGCCTTCTTCGACGTCGCACAGAAGGTCGCGCTCGTGGCGCTCGATCGCTCCGATCTCTCGTATCAAAACGCACTCGTTTCTGCGGCACGCCTTAAAGAGCGAGCCGGAGTGGTTGCCGGCGTCGACGTGTTGCGCGCGCGGGTCGCGCAAGCGAAGAGCGCCTCGACGCTGGTCGGCGCCAAGGCCGACGCAGACAACGCGCGCGAAGCTCTCGCGCACACCGTCGGCCTTGCTCTCACCACGCCGTTTGCGATCCCTTCGGCCATTCCGGAGCCGCCGCTGCCCGACGGCACGATCGGCACGCTCGCGAGCATCGCGATGGCGCAGCGGCCCGACGTCGTCTCGGCGCGCAAGGCGTTGCTGAGCGCGCGAGAGACGCGCCGCGGATGGCTGCGCGAGTTCTTCCCGTCGCTGCAGATCTCGGCCAGCTTCGGAAACCAGTACTCTCCGACCGAGACGGTCACGCTGCAGCAAGAATTGGACGCGCAAATTGCCCAACAGAATCAGCTGCGGGCGGCGCTTCACCTACCCCCGCTGCCGTTTCCCATCGTGCCGCGCGGCAGCCCCGGCTTCTGGCAGATCGGGTTGACGAGCACCTTCACGCTGCCGATCGTCGACTACGGGCAGCGCCGCACCGAGCGCGTCAACGACGAAGCGCAAGTGGCCTCCGCGGAGGCGACGCTTGCGTCGGCCGTTTCCCAAGCCGAAGTCGACGTGCGCAAGCAGTATCGCGCCGCACGGACGGCGCAGGCGCAGCTTGCGTACGCTAAGCAGGAGGCCGCGCTCGGAGCTGAGTCCGCGCGCATCGCGCAGCTGCAGTATCGTAGCGGCGTCATCGCGCTCGCAGACGTCTTTCAAGCGCAACAGACCTCCGTACAGGCGCAAACGGACCTCATCGATGCGCGCGTGGCGTACGTAGACGCGCTCGTCGCACTGCGCGTAGCCGTCGGCACGTATGGTCCGCTCTCGGCGGTCGCAGATCTCTAGTGGCGAAAGGAAACGGATGCGTCAGCGTAACCTCTTGATCGTTCTCGCCGCGCTCGTCGTGCTAATAGCGATTGCCGTCTTCGCTCGCGGCGGGCACCAGCGGGGACTGGTCGTCACGACCGCGACCGTAACGTACGGCCCATTCGTCGTGAAGCTCGCCGAGAACGGCGTCGTGATGAGCCCCCATTCCGAGACGGTCCCATCGCTCGTCGCGGGCAACTTGCAGAGCCTCAACGTCCACGACGGCGATCGGGTCTATGCCGGAGAGCTGCTCGCCACCGTGTACAACCCGTCGCTTGCATACGCAGCGGCAGGATCGCAAGCCGACTACAGCTCCTCCGTCGCCGACGTTGGTACGGCGCAGGTCAACGAACAGAACGCGCGCGTCCAGTACCAGGCGCAGGTCGACACCGCGAAGTCGAGCCTCGACTTGGCGCAGCGCATTTACAACGAAGACGTCACGCTCTTCGACAATCAAGCGATCTCGCGAAATCAGCTCGACACCGATCGCTCAAAGCTCGATCAGGCGCGCGTCGCCTACCAGCAGGCGGTCGAGCAGCTCCGCCTCGGCGCGGTCAGCGGGTACGGTATCGCCAGCGTACGCACCGCGCAGGCGAACGCGCAAAAAGCCGCGATCCTCAACGCGCAGAATCAGCAGCAGCTTGCCTTCACGCGCATCTCGGCACCCTTCGACGGGATCATTCAAAGCGTCGCAGCCGACGCGACCGACCCGCTTCGCCCGATTCGCGTCGGCGCGCCGGTGTCGGCGGGCCAAGCACTCTTCACGATCTCCGCAAACGAGCGCTACATCGTGCGCGCGGAAGTCGACGAGCAGGACATCATCAACGTTCGCGTCGGGCAGAGCGCGACCGTCACCGGGGAAGATTTCCCAGGTCATGCGATACAGGGGCACGTCACGCAGATCGCGCCGATCGCAACGAAGTCGACCGACACGACGAGCACCGCGAAGCAGGTGCTCACGACGATTCAACTGGACACGTCGCCGGCATTCCTGAAAGACGGGATGAACGCCGACGTCGACATCCTCACGACCGATCTTCGCCGCGTGCTGAGCGTTCCCAACGCCGCGATCTCGACGCAAAACGGCGCGAGCTACGTGTTCGTGGTCAGCCACGGCGTGGCGCACAAGCGGCGGGTCACGACGGGGGCCCTCGGCGACACGCGCACCGTCATCGTCTCGGGGCTCTCGCCCGGCGAGAGGGTCGTGGCGCAGCAGTATCCGACGCTCTCCGACGGCGCCCACGTCGCGCCCACGACGAGCCCGTCTCCGCTCCCGCTGTCGACCTAAGGGAAGCTCTAGCGTGCATCGCATCCTCGCATACCTCGAGGAAGCCGTGACGTCGCTGTGGCGCAATCGCATGCGATCGCTGCTGACGATGCTCGGGATGATCATCGGAAGCGCGTCGATCATCACGGTCTTCGGAATCAGCCGCGCGACGACCAGCGGCATCGCGAGCACGTTTGGCTCCTTCGGAACCTTTCCGGTCATCGTACAGGCCGATCCCGCGCAAGACTATCCTTCGATCGCACAGATCCACTACGCCGACGTTCGCCCGGTCGCGCGGGCCTTGCAAGGCATCACGCCGTGGGTGATTCCCGAATGGAACCGCACGTATCTCACGACGTTCGGCAACAAGCACGACTACCCGTCGGTCGTTGCGACGAGCGGCTTTCACGACGACGGGATCGCGATGCAGCAAGGCCGTAAGCTGAGCCAAGAAGACGTCTCCACCGCCGCGCACGTCTGCGTGATCACCGCGGATCTCGGCGCGGAGTACTTCGGAACCGGAAATGCCCTTGGAAACTACTTGCGCATCAACGGCGGTCGCTACCGCGTCGTGGGCGTGTACTCGAACATTCGCGGCTCCTTCCTCAACTCGCTGGTCGGCAGCAGCACGGTTGCGATTCCGTACACGACGTTTCACCGCGACGTCGATCCCTCGCCGCCGGACTATATCTTGATCTACGCGCCGAGCGGAACGGAGGAAACGGCTGGAAAGCTCGCGATTGGCGCGCTGCAGCGCATTCACGGCCCCGGCGCCAAATACGTGACGCAAAACACGGCCGATTTGATCAAATCTTTCGAGAACGTTTTGAACATCGTGGGGGTGGGCCTCGCAGCGATCGGAGGCGTCGCTCTGATTGTCGCCGGTATCGGCATCATGAACATCATGCTGGTCTCGGTCACCGAGCGCACGCGCGAGATCGGCATTCGCAAGGCGGTCGGCGCCAGCCGTAACGACATCGCCCTCCAATTCCTCATGGAGTCCGTCGTGCTCGCGCTCGTCGGCGGCGGCATCGGCATGGTGATCGGCGTTCTCGTCACCGTCGGGGGCGCGTCGCTGCTCTCCCAACAGCTCGGCGAGATGATCATCCCGTACGTGTTCATCGTGAGCCTCGCCGTCGGCTTTTCGATCGTCGTCGGCGTGCTCTTCGGGACCTATCCGGCATTACGCGCCGCACGCCTCGACCCGATCGAGGCGCTTCGCGCATGATGTACGCGGCCGAAGCGCTGCGCGTGCTCCTTGCGAACAAGGTGCGGTCGCTCCTGACGGTCACCGGCCTGATCATCGGCGTCGGCGCGGTCGTCGCGATACTCGTTCTCGGCAAGAGCATGGGCGGAGCGGTGAACGCGGCGCTTGGCAATGTCGCCGACAACTCGTTCATCATCTTTCCCAACACGACGCAACGCAACTCGACGATGGCGAGCATTCGGCTGAGCGATCTCGACGCGATCAAGGCATCCATTCCGGGCATCGTCGACGCGCAGCCGCTGGGGTTCCACAGCGATCTCGTGCGCGCCGGCCACCAGCAGGCCCGGTACGGGATTTCGCCCGACGGGCCGATCCCGTTCAACACGACGCCGGTCGAGTACGGTCGCCGCTTCACCGACGCCGACGTCGCGACGGCGGCCCACGTGTGCGTCATCTCGAACGCCGTCTATCTCCGTCTCTTCCCAAACGGCGGCGACCCGACCGGAGAGAACATCTATGCCGGATCGCGGCGCTACGTCATCGTCGGCGTGCTGCAGCCGCCGCACCACGGGTTCATCAACGCGTCCTTCGGCTCGGACATTTCGATCCCGTGGACGACGTACGTACAGACGTACGTGCGCGGATCGACGGTCTTCGCGGGGCGCTTCATCGCCGCCAATCCCGCGGACATCCCCTCGCTGGAGCTCGCCGTGATGAACGCGCTACGTGCGCGCCATGGCGCAGCCCGCGGCCAACAGTATCAGACGTTCGACAAGGCCCAAATCACCCAGGGCATCAACGGTATCTTCAACGCGATGACGATGGTCGTCGCGTTGATCGGCGCCGTCTCGCTCGTCGTCGCGGGAATCGGCGTCATGAACATCATGCTCGTCTCGGTCGCCGAGCGCACACGCGAAATCGGCGTGCGAAAGGCCATCGGAGCGCGCGCATCGCAGATCCTCGCGCAGTTCTTCGTCGAGTCGCTCTTGCTCTGCGGCAGCGGGTGCGCCATCGGACTTGCGATCGGCCTCGCGATCGGTCAAGCCGTGAATCAGTTCGCGATCGTACGGCTCACGGGCGCGATCACGCCGATTCCGTGGCTCTCCGCCGTGGTGGTCGCAGCAGGCTTTGCGGTCGTCGCGGCGCTGGCGTTCGGCACGTACCCGGCGTATCGCGCATCGCGACTCGATCCGATCGAGGCGCTACGCTATGAGTGACGCGCCGGTGGTCGCGCTACGCGGGATCGTCAAAGTATACTCGACCGGCCCGCTCGAGCTGGAGGTCCTGCACGGCATCGATCTCACGATCGAACGCGGCGAGTACGTCGCAATCATGGGCCCGTCTGGCTCCGGCAAGTCCACGCTGATGAATCTCATCGGCTGCCTCGACCGGGCGACGCGGGGGCAGTATCTCCTCGACGGCATCGACGTCTCCGGCTTGGACGACAACGCGCTAGCCGAGATTCGCCTGCACAAGCTGGGCTTTGTCTTTCAGGGTTTCAATCTGCTCGGCCGCGCCGACGCGCTGAGCAACGTCGCGCTTCCTCTCTTTTACGCAGGGATGGCCCCGCGCGAGCGTAAGGCGCGCGCGATGGCCGTCATGACGGAGCTTGGGCTGGCAGACAGGGCAGGCCACAAGCCGAGCCAGCTCTCCGGGGGACAGCAGCAGCGAGTGGCGATCGCCCGGGCCCTCGTGAACGACCCCGCGGTTCTCCTGGCCGACGAGCCCACCGGGAACCTCGACTCCGCAACCAGCGAAGAACTTCTGCAGGTTTTCAGGAATCTCAATGCTGTAGGGCGGACCATCGTCATGGTTACCCACGACGAGAACGTCGCCGCCCACGCCCGACGAATCGTTAGGCTCCGGGACGGGAACATTGTAGCGGACGCTCCGCGTTAGTTTGAGAGAGAGGGTATGTCAAAGAATCGCATTTTGCCCGCGTTGATCATCGGGCTCGTTGGTGCCATCGTCGGCAGCTTCGCCATGATGCTCTATGCGAGCACGCATTTTTCCGGCGTCGCCGGGCCGAACAACGCTCCGCCGCCGGTCTCGGCCGCGCCGCTCACCGGCGTGAGCGACCAAGATCGCATCGTCAGCGCGGTGAAGCGCACGAAGGCCTCGGTCGTCGCCATCCAAGTCGAGATCAACGGGCAGCAGTACGTTCCGGTGGATCCGCTCATGCAGCAGTTCTTCGGAAACCAGGGTCCCGGCGTCGTCCAACCGTTTCACGGCCGCGCGTCCGGATCGGGCTTCGTCTACGACGCGCAAGGCGACATCGTCACGAACGCACACGTCGTGACCGCGCCCCAGGGCGGCCGCATTACGCGACTGACCGTGGTTTTCGCGAACGGCGACAAGGTGCCGGCGCACGTCATCGCTACGAACATCGACGCCGACATCGCGATCGTCAAAGTGGATCGGTACGGGAAGCTTCCGCCCCCGCTGCAGTTGGGCGACTCCGACCGGCTCGAGCAAGGCCAGTGGGCTATCGCAATCGGCGAACCGCTCGAGCTCCAGCAGACCGTAACGGTGGGCGTGGTCTCGGGATTCGACCGCGACGAGCAGATTCCAACCGAGGGCGGCGGTACGGCGATCGCCTTCAAGGGCTTGCTCCAGACCTCGGCTCCGATCAATCCGGGCAACTCGGGCGGCCCGCTCATCGACATCAACGGGCGAGTGATCGGCATCAACCAGTCCACGGTCCGTTCGGCGTTCGCGCAGGGCATCGGCTTCGCGATCCCTTCGAACACCGTGCGACGCGTCGTGGCGCAGCTCGAGGCGCACCCCGGCATCCATCAGGGCACGGGTCAGGGCTTTGTCGGCGTCGTGCTCGAGAACCTCAACGCCGGACTTCGCAACCAGATCGGCTACAGCGGGACCGCCGGCGTCGCCATCGTGCAGGTGGTCGGCGGATCGCCGGCAGACCAAGCGGGCTTGCAGCCGGGCGACGTCGTCGTCTCCGCAGACGGCAGAGGCTTCAGCTCGAACAGCGCGCTCAGCCACTACATCGCGTCGAGGCGGCCGGGGCAGGACTTGCGGCTCGACGTGTGGTCGCAAGGCGACCGCAAACTCGTCGTCGTGAAGTTGGCCGAGCGGCCGGCAGCTCAACCCATCCAGCAGCCGTAATCGAGGCCCCGAAAGGCGGCTCCTGCAACCCGCGCTTCACCGCGCGGGTTGCTTGATGTAGCCGGTCATCCTGGTATGATGACCGAGCGTCGCAATCGTCCGTAAGCGGCAAGGCGTATTCCGACTCACCCGAGCGTAACCTCCGCTCGAGCGCGCCGGGAGTAGCTGGTCCGGGACGAGTGCAGTACACAAATTTTTTTCACGAAAGAGGCACCAAAACTACATGGCAAAAGTGGTCGGCATCGACCTCGGCACGACGAACTCCGTCGTTGCCGTCATGGAGGGCACGCAGCCCGTCGTCATCCCGAACTCTGAGGGATCGCGCACAACGCCGTCCGTCGTCGCCTTCACCAAAACGGGTGAACGGCTCGTCGGGCAGCTCGCGAAGCGCCAAGCGATCACGAATTCGGATCGCACGATCTCCTCGATCAAGCGGCATATGGGCGAGGGCACCTATCACGTCAAGATCGACGGCAAGGACTACACGCCGCAAGAGATCTCCGCGATGATCCTCCAAAAGCTCGTCAACGACGCGAGCAACTATCTCGGCGAACGAGTGACGAAGGCCGTCATCACGGTTCCCGCGTATTTTAACGACGCACAGCGTCAAGCGACCAAGGACGCCGGCAAGATCGCCGGACTCGACGTGCTGCGCATCATCAACGAGCCGACGGCCGCAGCGCTTGCGTACGGGCTCGACAAAAAGGCCAACGAGACGATCCTCGTTTGGGATCTCGGCGGCGGCACGTTCGACGTCTCGATCCTCGAGGTCGGGGACGGCGTTTTCGAAGTCAAAGCGACCAACGGCGACACGCATCTGGGTGGCGACGACTACGACCAGCGCGTCGTCGACTGGCTCGTGACGAGTTTCCGTAAAGATCAAGGCGTCGATCTCGCCAAGGACCGGCAAGCGATGCAACGGCTGACCGAGGGCGCTGAAAAAGCGAAGATCGAGCTCTCTTCGGTCGTGCAGACGTCGATCAATCTCCCGTTCATCACGGCGGACCAGGAAGGGCCCAAGCATCTCGACTACGTCCTCACGCGGGCGAAGTTTGAAGAGCTGACGAGCGATCTCTCCGACCGGTGCATCGCGCCGTTCAAGAACGCGATCGCCGATGCGAAGCTCGACGTGTCGAAGCTCGACGAGATCATCATGGTCGGCGGCGCGACGCGCATGCCGGTCATTCAGCAACTCGTGCGCAAGCTGACCGGCAAGGAGCCTAACCTCACCGTCAACCCGGACGAAGTCGTCGCGGTCGGCGCGGCGATCCAAGCCGGCGTGCTCTCGGGTGAAGTGCGCGACATCGTTCTGCTCGACGTCACGCCGCTCTCGCTCGGCCTCGAAACGATGGGCGGGGTGATGACGAAGCTCATCGAGCGCAACACGACGATCCCGACGAAGAAGTCGCAGATCTTCACGACGGCCGAAGACGGGCAAACCTCGGTCGACATCCACGTGCTGCAAGGCGAGCGTCCGATGGCGGGCGACAACAAGACCTTGGGGCGATTTCGACTCGAAGGGCTTCCCGCGGCGCCGCGCGGCGTTCCGCAAATCGAGGTCACCTTCGACATCGATGCCAACGGTATCGTCCACGTCAACGCCAAAGACCTCGGCACCGGCAAGGAGCAGCAGATCACGATCACTGCGACGACGAATCTCACCAAAGACGAAGTCGATCGCATGGTCAAGGACGCCGAAATGCAAGCCTCGGCCGACGAGCGCAAACGCGAAGAGGCCGAGACGCGCAACCAAGCCTCGAGCCTCATCTACTCGACTGAAAAATCGCTGAAGGAAGTCGGCGACCGGCTCGACGCATCGGCCCGCGGCGACGTGGAGACGGCGCTCGCGGAGCTCAAGCGCGTGAGCGACAACGGGACCGCCGACGAGATCAAGCCTGCCGTCGAGCGTCTGCAGCAGGCGAGTTACAAGATGGCGGAGTTGCTCTACAAAGCGTCGCCGGGCGGTGACGGCGCCGCCCCGAGCGGTGAGGGTGCGCCGACGAACGGCGCGTCGTCCGGCGCGGGAGAGCAAGAAGACGTCATCGACGCCGAGTTCAAAGAGTCGAAGTAACCTCACTCGACGATGCTCGAGGAACAGCGACTCGACCCCGCAGGCGTCGAGGATGAAGCAGTGATGGGGGCCCCGGTTACGCCGCGGGCTCCCGACGGGCCCGACTCCGTAGCGCAGCTGCGCGAGCAGCTCGCTGCGGCGACGGCTCGTGCCGACGAGAACTACAACCGCTTCCTTCTCGCCGCCGCGGACTTCGAGAACTTCAAGAAACGCACCGAGCGCGATCTGCGCAAGATGCTTACCGACCGGCGCCGCACGCTGTTGGAGCGCTTTCTTCCCGTGCTCGACAATCTGGAGCGAGCGCTCGAGTCCGAGTCCCAAGGTGACGCGCTGCGCGACGGCATCGAACAGACCGTTCGCGGATTTCGTTCGGTGCTCGGCGCCGAAGGCGTTCGGCCGATCGAGGTGCAGGGCAAAGCGTTCGATCCGCACGTCGCCGAAGCGATCGCCACCACGGCTGCGACCGACGGCGTTCCAGACGACACGGTCGTCGCCGTATCCGAGAAGGGATACACGATCGACGACGAGCTCCTTCGCCCCGCAAAGGTCATCGTCGCGAAGCGCTCCGAGTAAGCGAGCCGTGCGCGGATGAACTACAAGGACTACTACGCGACTCTCGGCGTTCCCAAGACGGCGACCGAGAAAGAGATCAAGTCGACGTATCGTAAGCTCGCAAGAAAGTGGCATCCCGACACCAATCCGGATAAGCCGAAAGAAGCCGAAGAGAAGTTCAAGGAGATATCTGAAGCGTACGAAGTGCTCGGCGACGCGCAGAAGCGGCGCAAGTACGACATGCTCGGCGCGGATTGGCAGCAGGCGGCGCAGCAGGCCGAGCAACAGCAGCGGTACCGCACGCAGTTCGACACCGAGGGTTTTGATTTCTCAAACTTCGGCGGAGCGAGCGGCTTCTCGGATTTCTTCGATCTCTTCTTCTCCGGCGTCGGACGGCGGCCGAGCGCTGCGAGCGGCGTCGCGCGACGAGGCCAGGATATCGAGAGCACGATCGAGTTGTCGCTGCGCGACGCCTATAACGGCGGCAAGAAGTCCGTATCGCTGCAGCTCGAGGACGTCTGCCCGCGCTGTCACGGCAGCGGCACCGAGCGCGGCAAGCTCTGCACGACGTGTCACGGTACGGGCCATGCAGTCGTCACGAAGAGGTTCGACGTAACGATTCCGCGCGGCATCGCCGGCGGCCAGCGCATTCGGCTCGCAGGCCAAGGCGGCAGCGGCTCGCCGAACGGCGATCTCTTTCTCGTCGTCAAGATCCGCGACGATCCAACGTATCAACGCAAAGGCAACGATTTGTACGTGGATCTGCCGGTGAGCCTCTACGATTTGGTGCTGGGCAGCGAGGTGCAAGTGCCGACGATGACCGGCCCGGTGTCGATGAAGATTCCCGAGGGAACGCAGAACAACCGGCTCCTGCGCTTGGCGGGAAAGGGCATGCCCGACGTCAAGGGCAACGGAGCCGGCGATCAATACGTTCGACTGATCGGTCAGCTTCCACAGCAGCTCTCCGAAAAGGAGCGCGAGCTTTTCGGCCAGCTTGCCGCCCTACACAACACAAAACGAGAGACGGAGGTGTCCCCATGACGATCAAAGAGATCGCTTTCACGGCCTATCCGGCAAAGGACGTCGCTCGCGTTCGCGACTTCTATCGCGACGTTCTCGGGCTGCCGTTCAGCGGCGAGTTCGCCGAGAGCGGCGTGCTCAAATACGACGAGGTAAAACTCGGCGGCGGCTACTTCGCAGTGCTAACGGAGGAATGGGCCGGGCGCCCCGCAGGCAGCGCCGGCAGCGTCGTCTTCGAGGTCGACGACATCGAGAGCGCGCGCAACGACCTGATCGCGCGCGGCCTGTCCGTCGAAGAGATCTACGACACCCCGGTGTGCCGGATCACGTCGTTCTCCGACCCGGAAGGCAACAAGGTCTCGCTCCACCAGCGTACCGCTCCGTGATAATTCTCTCAACGTGAGGCTTGGTCCGACGCGGCGATCGTATTCGCTCGCCGCGGAGTCTGCGCCATGATGAGCGGGCATGGGCTGATGTGGGGAAACATGTACAGCCCGGACAAGCCAAGCGTTCGGCGCCGCATCGACTGGAAACGCATCGGCGCGCTGTTCATGCCGTATTGGCGGCCGCAGACGCTGGTGCTGGCGTGCATCGTCATCGCGTCGCTGCTCGGGCTGGTTCCCGGTTTCCTGACGGCGCACATCATCGACGTCGCGATCCCGCGAGGCAGCCTCTCGATGCTGCTCGTCGATCTCGCAATCATCGTCGCCTCCGCCCTTGTGGCAGCGGCGATCGGCGTCGTGCAAGGCTACCTGAACTCGGTCGTCGGCGAAGGCATCATGCGCGACATCCGCACGAGCCTGGTATCCCACCTGCACCGCATGCCGATTGCGTTCTTCACGGGCACCAAGACCGGCGAGATCATGAACCGCGTCTCGAACGACGTGGACAACATCGACAACGTCGTGACGGGAACCCTCACGGCCATCGTGACCAACGTCGTCGTCATCGGCACGACGCTCGCCGCGATGTTCGTCTGGAACTGGCGGCTCGCACTGCTCTCCGCCATCGTGGTTCCGCTGATGATCGTCCCGCTCGGCCCGGTGGGGCGACGCATGTATCAAGTACGCCGGCGCACGCGCGAGCAACGCGACGAGATCGAGTCGATCACGCAAGAGACGCTCTCGATTTCAGGGATTACTCTCATCAAATCGTTCGCCCGCGAGGAGTACGAGAGCAAGCGCTTCTACGGCGTGGGAACGAAACTCATGAATCTCGAGGTTCGCCTCGCGATGGTCGGGCGCTGGTTTCTCGCATTGGTGACGGCGATGGTCATCATCGGCCCCGTAATCGTTTGGCTCGGCGGCGGATGGCTCGCGATCCAGCATACGCTGCAAATCGGCGTCATCGTCGCGTTCGTCTCCTTCATTCAGACGCGGCTCTACGGACCTGCCGCGGCACTCGCGGGAATCCAGGTGCAGATCGTCAGCGCGTTCGCCGTCTTCGAGCGCATCTTCGAGTACCTCGATTTACCGGCTGAAGCGTACGATGCCCCGAACGCCGTCGCGCTACCCGAGATCAGAGGCGACGTCGCGTTCGAGGACGTGAGCTTCGGCTACACCGATGCGCGGCGCATACTCGATAAAGTCTCTTTCGAGGTCCGCAGCGGCCAAGTAGCGGCCTTCGTGGGGCCGACCGGAGCCGGAAAGACGACGATCACGCAGCTCGTGCCGCGCTTCTACGATCCGCAAGAAGGCCGCGTCCTCGTCGACGGCCACGACGTGCGCACCGTCACGCTCGACTCGCTGCGACGTCACATCGGGATCGTAACGCAAGAGACGTATCTCTTTCACGACACGATCGAGAGCAATCTGCGATACGGCAAGCCCGACGCGACGACCGAGGAGATCGCGGCGGCGGCGACGGCGGCGAACATCCACGACTTCATCGTAAGCCTACCCGACGGCTACCAAACCGTCGTCGGCGAGCGCGGCCACAAGCTCTCGGGCGGCGAGCGCCAGCGGCTTGCCATCGCGCGGGTGCTCCTCAATGACCCGCGTATTCTGATTCTCGACGAGGCGACGAGCGCGCTCGACTCGCACAGCGAAGCCGCAATCCAGACGGCGCTCGAACGCGTCATGCGCGGGCGCACGACGCTTGCCATCGCGCATCGGCTTTCGACGATTCTCTCGGCCGACGTCATCTTCGTGATCGAGCGCGGCCGTATCGTCGAGCAAGGGACGCACGCCGCGCTCCTCACTCGCGACGGTTCCTACGCGCGGTTGTACCGCAAGCAGTTTCGGGAGGAACCAGCGTCTGAAACGATGGCCGCCCCGTAAGGGCGGCCATCGTTTCGAAGATTCTACGGTTACGGTCTCAGCGGCCGGCGGCGATGCCCGCCTGAACCTCAGTAATAGCCTGGTTGACCAGCCCCATCGCCCTGATGCGATGACCGGCCTTGTCCGTGATCGCCATGCTGAGCTGGTTGCTGGCGGCGCGAAGATCGCTCAGCGCGTTGAACATGTGCGTTTGCACGGCAAACGCGACGCCGCTGCCGAAGCCGACGGCGAGTGCGAATGCGACGGCGACGAGGCTGAGGCGGAATCTGGATCGCTGCATGAATGAACCTCCAAGAGTAGGAGCGGAAAGCGTTCATGCGTTAGCCGGCTGCGTACCCCTTCCTTCGCCCGTTGCATATTCAGCCCACCGGGCCGAGCTCGACTCGCAGCGCCGGTTCGGTTGCCTTTCGCACGTCGTCCACGCTCACGCCGGGGGCCGTCTCGCGCAGCACCAGACCGTCGGGCGCAACGTCGATCACCGCGAGATCCGTGATGATGCGATTGACGACCCCGCGTCCCGTGAGAGGCAGCGAGCACTCGCGCACGATCTTGCGATCGCCTCCTTTGGCGACGTGTTCCATCATCACGATGACGCGCTTCGCACCGTGCACGAGATCCATGGCGCCGCCCATCCCCTTCACCATCTTGCCGGGGATCATCCAGTTGGCGAGATCGCCCGTCTGCGAGACTTGCATCGCACCGAGAACCGCGACGTCGATGTGCCCTCCGCGAATCATTCCGAAGGAGAGCGCGGAATCGAAGAACGAAGCACCCGGAAGAACCGTCACGGTCTCCTTTCCAGCGTTGATGAGATCGGGATCCTCGTCGCCTTCGTACGGATACGGTCCGAAGCCGAGAATGCCGTTCTCGCTCTGAAGCACCACCGTCACGCCTTCGGGCACGTAGTTCGGCACGAGCGTCGGCAGGCCGATGCCAAGGTTGACGTACTGCCCGTCGCGCAGCTCGCGCGCTACGCGCGCTGCGAGCTCGATTCGCGTCAAGGCCATCTCAGGAGACCGCCTTTCTGGTGGTCACGCGCTCGATGCGTTTCCCCTCCGCACCGACGGGAACGACCCGTTGCACGAAGATGCCCGGCAGGTGCACGTCTTCGGGAACGATCGCGCCAGGCTCGACCAGCTCCTCGACTTCGGCGATCGTGATCCGACCCGCCATCGCACAGAGCGGGTTGAAGTTTCTCGTCGCCTTTGCGAAGACGAGGTTGCCTTGCCGATCGCCGACGGTAGCGCGCACGAGCGCGAAGTCGCAAACGATTCCGTACTCGAGCACGTACTCGCGATCGCCGAAACGGCGCACCTCTTTGGGCGGCGATGCGACCGCGACGCTTCCGTCGGGAGCGTAACGCCATGGCAGGCCGCCGTCGGCGACCGGCGTACCGACGCCGGCGGGCGTGTAGAATGCGGGAATGCCGCACCCGCCGGCCCGCAACCGCTCGGCGAGCGTTCCCTGCGGAACGAGCTCGACTTCGAGCTCGCCGCTTAGGTACTGGCGCTCGAACTCGCGATTCTCTCCGACGTACGAGCCGGTGGTTCTGCAAATGCGCTTGCGATCGAGTAAGACGCCGAGTCCCCAACCGTCGACGCCGCAGTTGTTGCTGACGGTGACGAGATCGGTCGCACCGTGCTCGAGCAGCGCGGAGATGAGGTTGTGCGGTATGCCGTTGAGCCCGAAACCGCCGACCGCGAGCGTAGCCCCGTCCGGTATGTCCGCGATGGCTTGCGCGCAGGTGGCGACGACCTTGTCCATAGGCGGGTGGAGTATGCGCCCGGAGGACGGAGAGCCTCCCTTGGGCGTGGAAGCGGCACCGCATGGCCACCACGGTACCGGAGCGGGCACAAACGCAAGAAACCGAGGAGCTGATCCTCGCGGTCGTGCGACAGCTTGTCGTAGAGCGCGTCGCGCCGCGCGCCGCGGAGATCGACGAGCGCGGCGAGTTCCCGATGGATTTGAAGCAGCTCTTCGCGCAAAACGACTTGCTCGGCATCCCGATCCCGGTCGAGTACGGCGGACTCGGCGGGACGTTCCTCACCTACGTGAAGGTCGTCGAGGAAATTGCCAAGGCCTGCGCTTCGAGCTCGCTCATCGTCGCGGTGCAGGAGCTCGGCATGCTTCCGATTTTCATCGGCGGCGATGAGGCCCAGAAGAAGCACTACCTTCCGAAGCTCGCCTCCGGTGAGTGGATTGCCGCCTACGCGCTGACGGAAAGCACGAGCGGCTCCGATGCCGCGGGCTCGATGCGCACGCGCGCGCAACGGCGCGGCGACACGTACGTGCTCAATGGAACGAAGATTTGGATCACCCACGGCGGCCTCGCCGATGTGGTCTGCGTCTTCGCCGTGACCGATCCGTCGATGGGGCCCAAGGGCATCAGCGCGTTCATCGTCGAGAAGACGTTCGACGGTTTCAACGTCGGCAAGAAGGAGCGCAAGATGGGCATCCGCGGATCGCCGACCGTCGAGCTCAACTTCAACGACTGCATCGTTCCGGCGACAAACCGCATCGGGGCGGAGGGCGAGGGCTTCAAGATCGCGATGCGGGTGCTTGACAAATCGCGCCCCGGCATCGCGGCGCAAGCGCTGGGAATCGCTGCCGGAGCACTTGAGTACGCAACCAATTACGCCAAGGAGCGAATCGCCTTCGGCAAGCCGATCGGTCAGCATCAAGGCGTGGGATTCATGCTCGCCGACATGAAGACGGAGGTCGAGGCGGCGCGCCTCCTCCTTTATGAAGCTGCGCGCCGGTGCGACGAGGGTACCTCGGACGTAACGCTCTGGGCGGCCATGGCCAAGCTCAAATGCGGCGACGTCGCGATGGCGGTGACGACCGATGCGGTTCAGGTCCTCGGCGGGTTCGGCTACTCCGCCGATTACCCCGTGGAGCGTATGATGCGCGACGCCAAGATCACGCAGATCTACGAAGGAACGCAGCAGATACAGCGCCTCGTGATCTCGCGCTCTATCGTGGGCAAGAGCCGCTAGGCCAGGGAACGTATGGCCGGGGGCGAACCATCTTCCGGTCATCTACGTTGCACGAACGTAGCATTTCCGGCGCCCGCGGCGTCCCCGTCCCGCACCGGAGAAATTTCGCGTTGAAAGGAGGTGTGTAGATTGAACAAAGCATTTGCTGCATTGCTGGCGTCGGCATTCCTGACGACCGGCATCGCGATGGCGGCGGCGACCCCGAAGCCGGCGGCCCATCACACGATGGCGCCGCACCACGCGACGCCGAAACCCAAGCCGACCATGCACTCATCGATGATGCACTCGTCGCATAGCCACACGGCGACGCCGAAACCGAAACCGAAGCCGACCCACAAGCCCTAATCGTAGGGCTTCGTTTTCATCCCACGCCGGCGCGGCCCAGAGGGCTGCGCCGGATTCTTTTGCAGCGCTCTGCCGGTGGGGCAGAGCGCAAGCAACGGACAGCGATCGCACAGCGGCCGCGGTGCCTTGCAGATCGCGCGCCCGTGCAGAATGAGCCAGTGCGTTGCGAGCCCCCACTTCTTACGAGGAACGACCGCGGTAAGATCGCGCTCGACGTCGAGCGGCGTCTTGCCGGTCGTCAATCCGAGACGGTGCGCGACGCGAAAGACGTGCGTGTCTACTGCGAGCGCCGGCTCGCCGAAGGCATTGGCGAGCACCACGCTTGCGGTTTTGCGCCCCACGCCGGCGAGCGACTCCAGCGACTCACGCTGCGCCGGCACCTTCCCCCCGAAGCGCTCGGCGATATCGCGCGCGGCCGCGATGACGTTCCTCGCCTTGGCATGGTAGAAGCCGCACGACTTGATGATGCACTCGACCTCCTTTGGAGAGGCCTTCGCGAGCTTTTCCGGCGCCGGATACTTCTCGAAAAGGATCGGGGTCGTCACGTTCACGCGCGCGTCGGTGCACTGCGCGGAGAGAATCACCGCGATCAGCAGCTCGTAGGGGTTGCGGTGCTCGAGCGCGGTCGCCGCGCGTGGATAGGTGCGCTCGAGTATTTTCAGCTGTTCGAGCGCGACCGCGCGGGAGACCTTACGTTTCGGAAACGGGACTGCGGACACGCTACGGCGCTATGGCAGCGAGACGCTCCCGTCCTGCAGTACGACCAGACCTTCGCCGTGGAGCGCGCGGACGAGCTCGCGCACTTCGGCGATACGCCGGTCGGCGAGCACGGCCTTTAGGTCGCGATGGAGATCGAGCAGTGAGATGCGCTTCCCCGGCGGCAGATCGCGCAGCCGGTCGACGATGCGGCCCCGTGCGTAGCGCGACGTCAGCACGAACGCGACCGCCTTGCGGCGCGTCCGTCGCGTGCGCCTCGTGCGCTCAACGGTGGAAGCGCCGAGGAGCGCTGCAGCAGCACAGGCTCCTCGCAAGGGACAGATCGCGCATTTCGGCGCGCGCGACGTGCAGATCGTGGCGCCGAAGTCCATCAGCGCCGAGTTCCAGTCGTGGGCGCGTCCCCGCGGCATGAGGGCGAACGCGAGCGTGGCGAGCTGGGTGCTCGTCGCCGCAGCGGGATCTTCGGGGCCCCAGAAGACGCGATGCAGGACGCGCTTCAGGTTGACGTCGAGCGGCACGTCGTCGATATCGTAGCCGAAGGCACGAATCGCGGCAGCCGTGTACGGGCCGATTCCCGGGAGCGCCAGCAACGCGGACGTCGCACGCGGCAGCCTCCCCCGGTGCTCGGCGACGACGGCCGCGGCGGCGGCGTGGAGCCTGAGCGCCCGGGCATTGTAGCCGAGGCCACGCCAGGCGCGCAGGATCTCCCCGCAGCTCGCCGCCGCGAGCGCCGTGAGGGTCGGAAAGCGCTCGACGAAGGCCGTGAAAATCGGGACGACGCGATCGACCTGGGTCTGCTGCAGCATGAACTCGCTGACGAGGGTGCGATACGGTGAGCGCTCCCGGCGCCAGGGCAGATCGGACCGCCCGGCTCTCCGAAACCACCGCAGCAGGGCTTGCCGCACGAGCGCCTGCGTTTCCCCGACTCCCGCCGCTCGCCTACTCAAAAGATTAGAGACTCCTTAACGGGCAGGGACCCGCCCGGCTGCACTCGCAAGACGCGCGGCAGCCGGGGCGTTACTCGCGTTACTGTCGGAGGAGACCAATGTTTAGGACTTTTCTGAGTTGGCTCATTGCTTTGGCTGTGGGCTTCATGGTGCTTTCCGCCACGCCTGCCGCTGCCGCAGGAACGGGAAGCGTGTCAGGAACGGTTACCGCCAGCGACGGCGCTCCGATTGCCGGTGCGACCGTCGACCTGCGCGGTCCGGCGTCGTATGCGACGCAGACCGATGCAGCGGGAGCATTTACGGTCCCCTCTATCGTGCCCGGCATCTACTCGATAACCGTCAGCAAGGCGGGGTTCGGCACAGCGACCGACAGTCTCGCCGTCATTGCGGACCAGACGCAGCACATCGGGGTGAGCTTGAACGCTGCGTCCTTCACGTCGCTGCGCACGATCGCGACGGTCAACGTCCGCGGCCACGGCCAGTTCAACGTGACGCCCGCGTCCGTCAGCGTCGTATCGGCGCAGGCTTTCCAAAATCAAGCCCAGCCGCAAGTGATCCACATACTTAATGAGATTCCTGGTCTCCAAATATCGTATCCGGGAGGAAGCGCGAACGCCGCTCTGCCCGGCGCCATCACGGTTCCGACGATCAGAGACGCGTCGTCGTACGAGACCGCATCGCTGATCGATGGCCACCCGCTCGCCATCTCGGATTATGGCGACTACGTCACGACGTTCCTGAGCAGCTTCATGTTCGGCTACGTCGAGGTCATCAAGGGTCCGGGCGCGACGGCACCGGAGGTCAACAACGCGATCAACGGCACCATCAACTTTCACACGCTGGATCCCACGCTGGCGCCGACTCCGTCCTACGAGTTCGCGTACACCAGCCACGGAGGAACCTTCGAGAACTTCGGCATCTCCGACACGATACTCAACGGGCGCCTCGGCTTCGTGGTCGACGTCGCAAACCTCGACGACCCATCCGCACTCAACGGCACCCAAGTGATGATCGACCCCGGCTCCGGCAGCGGCTGGTCGAGGAGCACACATCCGTACTCGCCCAACTACAACTTCTGTGACAACTACTGCACGTTCTTCGGCGGAGAGAACAACGTCAATAACACGGAGAGCGGCATCCAAACCGGCTTCTCGATGGTCGGATGCTGCTATCGCCTCTCCGGCGATTTCGAAAACACCTCTGAGCTCGTAAAGCTGCGCTATCACTTCTCACAGTCGACGACGCTCACCATGAGCTATCTCGGGGGGCAATCGTTTTCGGATCAAAACGGAAACATCGGAAACTTGACGCTCGGCACCTTCACGCCCGGCGGCGGTTACACCGGTTCGATTCCGGCAGGCAGCCCCGTGGCCGTCGACTACTTATATCCCGGAACCGCGAACCGCGAGGCCGACAACGAGCCCATCTTCCAAGCTGAGATCAGCTCGGCACTCGGCAACGACACGATCCTGGCCCGCTACTATCACGCGACGCTCTACCGCAATGCCTATGAAGGCTCGGGGCAAGGCATTCTCGACCCGTACAACCTCACGGTCTACGGCACGTCCTACACGAGCCCCGCGACGACGTGCCCGGACGGTGGCGTCGGCGTCACGGACTGCACCTACAACGGGAACGCGTTCCCCGTGTTCTGGCAAGACTACTTCAGCCAAACCGAGCAGAACAAGCTCAATGGCTGGTCCTTTGAATACGACCATCCGTTCGGGGCCGGCGACGACGTTTCGTTCGCCATCGACCGGACGGACACGCAAGCGCTCGTATGGGAGCAGACCGCGACCTACACGAGCGTGACTCTCCCGACCGGGTCGTCGAGCATCTATACCACCTATCAACTCCGCGGTCACTTCCTGCTTTCACCCACGCTCGAAATGACTGTCGCCGACTATTTGAACACGTACCACAACACGTTTCCCCAGAGTTGCCCGTTCGCATTTGGCTTCCAGGTATGCGCAGCCGACGGAAGCAACGTGACGTTCGAATCGGCAACGACGAGCCACAACGATCCACGCATAGCGTTCGAGTTTCGCCCGAGCCCAAACGTCGCGATTCGCGCCTCGGCCGGAAGCGCAATCGCGCCGCCGTATCTCGGATTGCTGAGTCTTATCTCGCCGGCGTCCGCATCGTTCCACGCAGGGAACTACGCGACAATCACGCACAATACGACGAACCTCAAAGCCGAGACCGCGTTCGGATACGATGTCGGTGCCGACTGGCGCATCGGCGGGGGCCAGACGATCGTCTCGGGCGACATCTACCTCAACAACCTCTTCAACCACTACTTTGACGAGACCATTTTCAGCGGCACCTACTGCTTCAACCCGATACCGTGCAGCGGCGGCGGGAGCGCCAGTACGCCAGTGTACTTCGCGACGAACACGAACATCAGCAACTTTCGCTTCGAAGGCATCGAGCTCTCGATCAACCGGCACCCGCGGGTAGGCTTTGGCTACACGCTCGCAGCCGGGCTGCAGCGGGGATACGTGTACAACCTGCCGGCTGGATTCTACTGCACGCAGCCGGTTGCATCGTGCATCAGCAATCCCGCAAAATGGAACCAGAACCTCAACATCGTCGCGGGACAGAATCTCAACGGCGAGGGCGTCGGATCCGTGCAGTTCTATCCATACTACGGCTTCAACAGCAGCATCAGCGGCCTGAACACGCGCGAGCCGTACTCGCAGGGCTACGGAGAGCTGTCGTACGCGTTCGCAGGAGGAGCGGGCTACGCGTCCTTCGGGGAGACGTACTTCGGCAACAACAACTCGTTCAACCAGCGTGCGTTCACGGTCGCCAACGCAACGCTCCGGATCCCAATTGCCAAGACGCTGTCGTTCCAGGTGTCGGGAAACAACGTCTTCAACGCGCTATCGGGATTGATCCCGATATACGGAGGCGGTATCCCGATACCGCTCGCCAATCGGTCCGTGTGCCCGAACGCCGGCATCGGGACGGGCTGCGGAAGCGCGGCCACGGTCGCCAACTTCTACGGACCAGCCACCTACACGTTCATGCTCACGAAGAGGCTACCGTAGCGCTCTTCCCACATCACTCGATTTTTTTGTCGGAGAACCATTGATGCGTTTGCCTACCCTTCGTATCCTCGCTCCACTCTGCATCGTCTTCGGCTTCCTGACGGCTTCGGCGGCGGCTTCGGTGCCCGCCACGGTTGCACAAGCAACCGCGTCCGTCACGGGAACCGTGCAAGACACGAGCGGCGCGCCCATAGTCGGCGCGGCGATCATGCTGAGCGGCCCGACGACATACTCCACGACGACGGATAACCAGGGACGCTTTTCCGTGCAAAACGTCAGCCCCGGCGTCTACACGATCTCGATCGACAAGGCGGGATACAACAACGCGGTCCAGTCGATCGCCGTGGTGCCCGGCCAAGTGCAGACGGTCGCAGTAAACTTGGCACCGATCAGCTTCTCGACGTTACGCACGATCGCAAGAATACGGACGAACGGCAGAGGGAGCATTAATACGACGGCGGCTTCGGTCAACGTCATTTCGCCGCAGACCTTCATCGACCAAGCCGCACCTCAAGTCACGCGCGTCCTCAGCCAGATCCCCGGCTTGCAGATATCGTTCCCGTCGAACTCCGCGAACGCAGCCGCGCCCGGCGCGATCACGATCCCGAACATCCGCGACGCAACGTCGTACGAGACCGCATCCCTCATCGACGGGCATCCGATCTCGGTCGGGCAGTACGGCGACAACGTCACGACGTTCTTGAACACGTTCATGTTCAGCGGCGTCGAGGTCGTGAAGGGCCCGGGGGCCGACGCACCCGAGGTCAACAATGCGATCGGCGGTACCGTAAACTTCCACACCAAGGATCCGACGCTCGCGCCGACGCCGAGCTTCCTTGCCGGCATCGACAACCGCGGGGGAACCTTCACCAACTTCGGCATCAGCGACACGATCCTCGACGGACATCTAGGCTTCGTCGTCGACGTCGCGACCGACAACAACCCCTCGGCGCTCAACGGTACGCAGGTGTACTACGATCCGAGTGGCGGCACGTATCATGGCGGCTCGCTCTACGGGAACACCGGCTACACGCAAGTGCCCAACACCTTGAGCTTCCTTCCAACTCAGTACCACCTCCTCGCATGCTGTTATATGCTGCAAGGCTATCTCAACCAGACGGCTGAGTTGATCAAGCTGCGCTATCGCTTATCGCCCGCCACGGTCGCGACGGTCAGCTACCTCGGCAACCAAACGATCAGCGATCAAAATGGGAACACGTCCGACTACGTCAACGGCACGTTCATTCCCGGCGGCGGTTATACCGGATCGCTTCGGCCAGGCCCCATCCAAGTGGCGAACATCTACGCCGGCACATTCAACGGCGAGTTCAACAACCAGCCGATCTTCCAAGCTGAGGTCTCGACGACGCTCGGCAACGACTCGTTCATCGCTCGCTACTACCACGCGTCGATCGAACGGTATCAGTTCCAGGGCGGACCCAGCCCGTACAACCTCGACTACAATAACGTCACGCTCTACGGATACGACTCCAACTCGTCGACGATGTTCAACGGCCAAGGCGCGGCCGTCGGCTATGCGGACTTCTACCAGGAGCCCGAGATCGACAAGCTCTCCGGTGAATCGTTCGAATGGCAGCACCCGTTTGCCGAAAACGACCTGCTTACATTCTCGGTCGAGCAGAGCGCGGCGCAGAGCATCGACTACTCGATCTTCTCCGGCCCCTTCTACTCCTACGGGCTTCCGCCGGGGACGAGCCAGCTCTTGACGACGTACCTGCTCCGCGCGCATGTCTACCTCACGCCGAAGCTCGACGTCACGCTCGCCAACTACTTCAACACGTACAGCAGCACGTTTGCAACGCTGTGTCCGCCGTACGATCCGGGCTGCGTAGACAAGTCGACCGTCGAGCAAGGCACGGGCCTGACCTTCACGACCGTGCATAACTCGCACTACGATCCGCGAATTGGCCTCGTCTTCCGGCCGAATCCGAACACGTCGATCCGTCTCGCGGCGGGCAGCTCGATCGCGCCGCCGTTCATGGGCCTCCTCAGCACTATCACGACCCAGCCGGCATACAGCGGCAACGTCGCGATCGAATCTCAGAGCAACGGCAACCTGAAGCCCGAGACGGGCTTCGGATACGACCTCGGGGCAGACTATCGCCTCAACGACGGCCTGACGACGATCTCGGGCGACGCGTACCTCACGAATCTCTTCAACCGGTTCTTCGGGCAAACCATCGACACGGGACTCGTCTGCGGCACGGCTAACCCGTGCAGCGGCGGCGCTCCGCCCGGTACGCCGATCCTCAATTCCACCAACACGAACATCAGCAACGCCCGCTTCGAAGGCGTCGAGTTGACGATCAAGCGCGAGCCGCTCGTCGGCTTCGGATTCAACGTCTCGGGCGCGGTCATGCGCGGCTACTACTACAACCTGCCGCCGGGATTCTATTGCAGCGTTCCAACCACCGCATGCATCAACAACCGAACGCTGTGGGATCAGAACCTGAACGTCATCGCCGGGCAGAACACGAACGGCATTACGGACGGCTTCTATGCCATCAGCTACAACGGCAACATGCGCATCCCGTACTCGCAGGGGAACGCCGAGTTCTCGTACAGCTTCCCGAACCGCGCGTACGTGTCGTTCGGCGAGACGTACTACGGCAACAACAACTCGCTGAACCAGCCGGCGTTCGTGATCGGCTACGCGACGGTGCGCTACCCGATCACGAAGATGCTGGCTCTCCAAGTCTCAGGAGACAACATCTTCAACAAGTACCCGGGCATACTGCCGACGCTCGGCGCCGGCGTGCCGATTCCTCTCGCGAACGGGTGGACCGGCGCAACGACCGGTAACGTGCTCGGCCCGGCAACCTGGCGTCTCGTCTTGACGACGATGCTGCCACAGTCTCAGGCACCCTAACAGCGATTAGGCGCTCCTCGACGCTCTGATGCGTCGAGGAGCGCTCGCGCTAGGCGTTCGGGCGGCAGCCGCGCCGGCTCCGGGCAGCGTGCCCGCCAATATCGCGGAACCCAGATGCTCGTGGATCTGCCGATAGAGCGGCCCGTCTAATCTTCAACCTGGACCGGTCCCATGTTCGCGGCGCACGCACGTCGAAGCCTGTGCGCATCGAGAAAGGAGCCAGACTTGGCTGAACATCAGGCCGACGCGATCGTCATCGGAGCAGGCCCCGGTGGTTACCATGCCGCGATTCGTCTCGGACAACTCGGCAAGAAGGTCATCTGCGTCGATCGTGACGAGGTCGGCGGCGTCTGTTTGAACTGGGGCTGCATTCCAACGAAGGCGCTCTTGCACGTGGGTGAGATCGCGCGCCAGATTCGCCAGGCCGGAGAGCTCGGATTGACAGCCGGAGAGCTTCGCGTCGAGCGCGAACGCGTAGCGAAGTTCAAGACCGACGTCGTCAACGCGAACGTCGGCGGCGTCAAGACGCTCTTCAAAGGCAACAACGTGGAGTTTCTCTACGGTGAGGCCTCCTTCTTGAGCGCGACGCAGATCGCGCTCAAGAAGAGAGAGGGTGGAGAGGACACGATCGTCGCGCAGAAGGTCGTGATCGCGACCGGCTCGGCGCCGATCGACGTCAAATTGTGGCCGCACGACGGAACGGCGATTCTCAACTCCGACGACGCCGTCAAGCTGGAATCCATCCCGAAGGAGCTGCTCGTCGTCGGCGGGGGCGTCATTGGCTTAGAGTTTGCCACCGTCTACACGCGCTTGGGCGCCAAAGTGCTCGTGATCGAGACGCTGCCGCAGATCCTCACCGGGACCGACGCCGAGATCGCCAAGACCCTCGGCCGTATTTTGAAGAAACAAGGCATCGAGATCATGCTCTCGACGACCGTGGGGAAGATCGAGAAGCGTGCAAAGGGCGTCAACGCGACGTTCAAAGGTGAGGGCACGAGCGGCAAAGACGAGACGCGCACCTTCGACGCGGTGCTCGTCGCAGTCGGGCGCCGTCCCGTGACCGACGCGCTCAACCTCAAGGCCGCGGGACTCTCGACCGGCGAAAAAGGCTTCCTCGCCGTCGACCAGCAGATGCGCACGAGCGTTGCGAATATCTTCGCCATCGGCGACGTGACGGGAGCACCGCTTCTTGCGCATCGCGCCATGAAGCAGGGGCTCGTCGCCGCCGAAGTCATCTCCGGAATCCGCTCGGCCGCGTTCGATCCGATCGCCGTGCCGAACTGCATCTACACGGACCCCGAGGTCGCAACCGTGGGACTCTCCGAAGAGGAAGCCAAGGCGCAAGGCCACGAGGTTCGGATCGGCAAGTTTCCTCTCGCGGCCAGCGGCCGCGCGCGCACAATGAACGAGACCGAGGGGCTCATCAAACTCGTCGGCGACGCGAAGACGGACCTGCTGCTCGGCATGCATATCGTCGCGCCGCAAGCGGAGTCGCTCATCGGCGAGGGCGTGATTGCGCTCGAGATGGGCGCGACGCTGGAAGACATCGCGCTCTCCGTGCACCCGCACCCGACGCTCACGGAAGGCATCATGGAAGCGGCAGAGGCCGCGCACGGAAAGGCGATTCACATCCTCAATCCCAAACCGCGAACCCCCACAGCGGTATAGCCGTGTCGCAGGCGCGCCTGCTCGATCTCGGGCTGCGCCCGTACCGCGAGGTATGGGAGCTTCAGCACGCCCTGCACGAGCGCGTCGCGCTAGGCGAGGAGCCGGAGACGTGGATCGCCGTCGAGCATCCGCCGGTGATCACGCTGGGGAGGAACGCACGCGCCGCGAACGTTCTCGTGCCGCGCGATGCTCTCGCGGCGCGCGGAATCGACGTCGTCGAGATCGAGCGCGGCGGCGACGTCACCTATCACGGACCCGGGCAGCTCGTCGTCTATCCGATCCGTCGCCTCGAACGATTCCGTGAAGTCGTTCCGCTCGTACGCAGCTTGGAAGAGGCCGTCATCGGCGCCTGCGCGTCGTTCGGCATCGCTGCCACCCGCTGGAGCGAACACGCCGGCGTCTGGGTAGGGCGCAACCAGATCTGCGCGATCGGCCTTGCAGTACGACAGATGGCCTCGCTGCACGGTATCGCGTTCAACGTCTCGACGGAGCTCGACTACGACCGCCTCATCAACCCCTGCGGTCTCACCGATCGCGGCTTGACCTCGCTCTCGAAAGAACTGGGCCGCAACGTCTGCGTCGACGAAGCCAAACCCGCGCTCTTCTCGTCCCTCGAAAGAACCTTCGCGCTGTCCTTTGCCGGCGACGTGCCATGGCTCTCGAAATCGATCTGATCCGCAAGCCGGACTGGCTGCGCGTCCGCCTTCCGATCGGCGACAACTACGAACGCGTCAAGCGCGAAGTGCGCGGCCTCGAGTTGCACACGGTCTGCCAGGAAGCTGCGTGCCCGAACCTCGCCGAATGCTGGGGCGTCGGCACCGCGACGATCATGATTCTCGGCGACGTCTGCACGCGCGGCTGCCGCTTCTGCAACGTCAAGACGGGAACGCAGCACGGCAACGTGGACTGGCTCGAGCCGCTGCGCGTCGCACGCGCCGTCGAGGAGCTCGGCTGGAAGTACCTCGTCTTGACGGCTGTCGACCGCGACGATCTCGCCGACGGCGGCGCGCTCGTCTTTGCCAACACCGTGCGAGCGATTCACGAGCGCGTCCCCGATGCACGCGTCGAGATCCTGAGCGGCGATTTTCGCGGCGATCTTCGCGCGCTCGACATCGTCATGGACGCCGCGCCGGACGTCTTCGCTCATAACGTCGAAACGGTGCGCCGTCTCACGCCCGTCGTCCGCGATCGCCGGGCCGGCTACGATCAGTCGCTGCGCGTGCTCGATCATGCGAAACGGCGCGCACCCGAACGCTTCACGAAGACGTCGATCATGCTCGGCCTCGGCGAGCGCGAAGACGAGGTCGAGCGCGTCATGGAGGATGCGCGCAGCGCCGGCGTCGACATCTTCACCATGGGCCAGTATTTGCGTCCCACGAAGAAGCATTTGCCCGTTACCGAGTACGTCACGCCGGATCGCTTTGCCGAGCTCGGCGCGCTCGCGCGCTCGAAGGGTTTCCATCAAGTGGTTTCGAGTCCGCTCTCGCGCTCGTCGTATCACGCTGAACAAGCCTTTTCGTGATTCGGTTCTTCCTCAACAGACCGATCTTTGCGACCGTCTGCGCGCTCATGATCACGCTCGCGGGCGCGGTGATGATTCCGACGCTGCCGATCGCGCAGTACCCGCAAGTCGCGCCGCCGGTCGTCACCGTTTCGGCGAACTGGATCGGCGCGAGCCCGACCGCAATCGAGAGTGCCGTCACCGTTCCCCTCGAAGACGCACTCAACGACGTCGAAGGCCTGCGCTACATCACGTCCTCGAGCGCCGACGGTGCCTCCACGGTGAGCTGCACGTTCACGCTCGGAACGAATTTGGACATTGCGGCGGCCGACGTGCAGAATGCGGTGCAGTCGGCGTTGGGCTTGCTCCCGGCGCAGGTCCGTCAAACCGGCGTTACGATCACGAAGAACTCGGGTTCCATTCTCGTCGCGATAGCGTTGAGGTCGAACACTTCCAAGTACGACACGCTATGGCTCAGTAACTACGCACAGCTCAACGTCGTCAACACGCTGGCGCGCGTTTCGGGAGTCTCCCAAGTGCGCATCTTCGGAGAGCGCCGGTATGCGATGCGCATCTGGCTCGATCCGCGCAAGCTCGCTCAGCAGGGATTGACGGTCCCCGACGTCATCAACGCCCTCTCCGAGCAAAACGAGGAGGTCGCGGCCGGCAGCATCGGCGCGGCGCCGGAGCCATCAGACCAGCCGTACACCTACGTCGTCAACGCTTCGGGCCGCCTCTCCGCACCCGCCCAGTTCGCCAACATCGTGCTTCGTACGGATCCCAACGGCGGCTTCACCCGCCTCGGCGACGTGGCGCGCATCCAGCTCGGTGCGGAGGATTACTCGTCCTATCTCCGCTTCGACGGGCAGCAGAACGCTGTCGGCATGGGTGTCTTCCAATATCCTGACGCAAACGCGCTGAGCGTCGCCGCTGCAGTGACGAAGCGCATGAAGGAACTCGCCAGGCACTTTCCGGCCGGCATCACGTATACGGTCGCGCTCGACTCGACGACGTTCGTGCGCGAGTCGGTGCGCGAGGTGCTGATCACGCTGATGCTCTCGGTCTTGCTCGTCGTGCTCGTCATCTATCTCTTCTTGCAGGACCCACGCGCGACGCTCATTCCCGCCGCAACCATTCCGGTTTCGCTCGTCGGTACGTTCTTCGTGATGAAGATCTTCGGGTTCACGATCAACACTATCACCCTCTTCGGATTGACGCTCGCCACGGGGCTCGTGGTCGACGACGCAATCGTCGTCATCGAGAACATCGCACGCCACATGGAGCGCAATCGCGGCAAGATGTCGGGACGTGACAGTGCGCTCGAGGCAATGCGAGAGATTCAGAGCGCTGTCGTCGCTTCGTCGCTCGTCTTGCTTGCGGTCTTTTTGCCCGTCGCATTCTTTCCAGGCACGACGGGCGAAATCTACCGGCAGTTCGCCCTCACCATCGCAGCCTCCATCTCGATCTCGCTCTTCGCAGCCTTGACGTTCGCGCCGACGCTGACCGCAAGGCTCCTCCACGGCGACATCGAGTCGAACGCGTTCGTGTTCCACTACTTCAACCTCGGCTACCACGCATTCCGCGACTGGTATGCGCGGTCGCTGCCGAAGATCGCAAACCGGCGGACGCTCGTTCTTGGCGCGTTTGCGGCGGCATTGCTGGTGACGGGAATCATGTTCCGCACAACGCCGACGGCGTTCATCCCCAATGAGGATCAGGGCTTCGCGATCATCTTGGTGCAGGCGCCGGAGGGTACCTCGCTCGCCTACGAGAGCGCGTTCGCGGCGAAAGCGGAGCACATTTTGCTCTCCTCGTCGGACGTCGATCATGTCTTCAACGTCGGCGGCTTCAGCTTCGGCGGCTCGGCGCCGAACTTCGGCCTGATCTTCGTACGCTTGAAACCGTGGAGCGAGCGGCCGGGCTACGCACACTCGTTGGACTACCTGCTGGCCGGCTGGGACGCGCAGTTCGCGCGGATTCCGGGCGGCACGATCATCGGCTTCGACCCCCCGGCGATCAACGGCATCGGCAGCTTCGGCGGCTTTCAGTTCGAGCTCGAAGACCAAGGGAATGTCGGTCTTCCCGTCCTCGCAGCGACCGCAAACGCGATCATCGCCGCCGCCTATGCCGACCCGCGATTGTCGCGCGTTTTCACGCAGTTTCGTCTGAACTCGCCGCAAATCCAGATGCACATCGACCGCAACAAGGCAAAGGCGCTCGGCATCTCGATGACCGATCTCTTCGAGACCGTCGGGACCGATCTCGGCTCCTACTACGTGAACGACTTCGACTACCTCAATCGCTCCTGGCGCGTGTACGTCCAAGCCGACACGCCCTTTCGCGACCGCATCGATGCGCTGCAGCAGCTCTACGTCGCTCCCATCGTAGCGCCCGGCCCGGCGCCGGCGGCGAGCAGCAGTCTGGCAAGCGGGCAGACGCCGATAAGCAACCTCGTGACGCTCTCACAGGTCAAGACGGCGCCGGTGATATCGCACTACGATCTCTTTCGATCTCTCGAAATCAACGGAAACGCGGCGCCCGGGCATGGCTCCGGCGAGGCGATCGCCGCCATAGAGCAGATCTTCGCGCGCGTCGCGCCGGCAGGCATCGGGTACGAGTGGTCGGGATTGCAGCTCGACGAGATCGCCGCGGGCAGCACGAGCACGCTCATCTTCGTCCTGGGACTCGTCGTCGTCTTTCTCGTGCTCTCGGCACAGTACGAGAGCTTCATAGACCCGCTGATCGTGATTCTCGCCGTGCCGGCGGCGATCTTCGGCGCGCTACTCGCGCTCGACGTGCGTCACTTGCCGCAAGACATCTACGCGCAGGTCGGATACGTCATGCTGATCGGCCTCGCGAGCAAGAGCGCGATCCTCATCGTGGAGTTCGCAAACCAGCAGATGCGGGCCGGCGCGGATGCCGTCACCGCGGCACTGCGTGCCGCCCAGACGCGGCTGCGCCCGATACTCATGACCTCGATCGCTTTCATCATCGCGGTTCTGCCGATGGTCTTTGCTACCGGGGCGGGCAGCGCGGCGCGTCACTCCCTCGGGACGGTCGTCTTCGGCGGCATGCTCCTTTCGACGTTTCTCAACTTGGCGATCACGCCCGTCCTCTATATCCTCATCAAGTCGCTCTCGCGGCCGCGCGCCCCGGCAGACTCCTAGGAGTCCTAGCCGGGTTTTTTCTAAGGCAGCGAGGGTTTAGCGGGGCCAGGAGGCAAGTCTCTGGCCGGCCTACCTTGATAAGTTTAATAGGGTCTTGCCGTCTTTTCGTGGGAGAAGCTCGATGTTCAAACGCCTTCCCGCCATAGCGGCCGCCGTTTTGGCGGCGGCGTCTTTCGCGTGGTCTTCGATCCCCGCAATGGCCGACGGCGGCACCGTCGACGCCATGTCGCAGGGCGTCGTTACGGGCGCCAACACGGCGATCCGCAATGCCATGGACGCGGCTGCGCGGCGGAGGGCCGAGCACGTGGCTCCGGCGACGGTGAGCCAAGCGCCGCCGGTCGCCCAGCCGAAGCCGAGCGGCTCCCTCGGGCTGCCGATGGGATTTACTTATACGCTCGATTGGTCGGTGGCGTACCCGTTCGGCAACATCGGCACGTTCGGCAAGCGTTGGCTGCCGGGTGGAATGGATGCCGTCATGGGGTGGGGTTTCAGCCCCTACTCTCGCATCGTCGCGAACTACTACGAGATCCAGCATTACCCGTACGGATTCAACTCGGGAATCGTGCCCTTCTACTTGCAAGGACTCGCTAATCCGGTCGGCACCGCTAACCTCGGGACGCTTTCGCCGCAGTTGAACCTGGCGACGAAGGACCGCTTCTTCCTTGCGAACTGGGAACAGCTCTTCACGCTCGGAAACGTTGGCGGCAGGCAGATTCCGCTCGTCGTTACCCCGACGTACGTCGCGCGTTGGTCGTCCATCGCCGCGTCGAACAACAACAGCGACGTGGTTCCATTCGAAACCGTTCCGGGCCTCGGCACGCCGGTCTACGACGTGCATACGCGTACCGCTCAATACTATTCGGTGGCCTTCACGCTGCCGTTCCTCAAGACGCCGAAGTTCTTCGGGACGTTCACGGTGGCGCCGACCTGGCTCGTGCACCTCGCTGGAAACAACCAACGCAACTATGCCCAGCTCTATCAGATCCTCTACCTCGAATACGACGCCACGCCGACGACCACGCTCTTCGTCGAGCCGCAAAGTTCGCGTGACTATCTGCCGCTCGATCCGTACGCGCAGCACGTCATCGATTACTTCGCCGGCGTGTCGCAGCGCATCGGCAAGTTCGGCTTCGTTCAGCTCGTGCTCAACAGCGGCGGCCCCACGAACTTCTCCCCGGACGGCGTCAGCGCGCTAACCTGCCAGCAGCTTCCGTGCGGCCCGAGCCAAGTGGTTCCAACGGTCGGCGGTCTGCGGGCGACCCAACTCCAGATTCAATTCGGCATCGGTTCGCCGAGCGTGATTCAATTCTAAAGCAAGGGCATTCATCATGAGATTGACAGACTCGATCAAGCTCCTCACGCTCGCCGCCATTACCGCAGGCATCGCGGCCTGCGGCGGTAGTGCCGGGAATCTCCCGCCCGCTGGTCCGCCGGGGGTCCCGCCGCCGAGCTCGCCCGCAATGGTAACGAACAAGATCGTGGGACTCGGCGACAGCCTAACCGCCGGCTACCAGTCCAGCGGTATGCTCGGCCAGACGAACGTCCCGCTCGGGCAGGCGGAGTTCACGAGCATCGGATTGACGACGGTTCCGCCAACGCAGGAGAACGGCTTCTTCTCGGTCTTTTACTCTGCGGCCAAGGGCATGACGTGGGTGCAGCAAGCCACCCCGGGCGTGTCGGTGCTGCCTCTTATCGCGGGGCCGGGCATCGGCAACCAGATTCTTCCCGCGAACCCCGCCGACACCGGCGGCTACCCATTCGCTACGGTGCCGGGACGCTCGAGCTGCGATGCCTTCAATCAATCGGCATACGCGTATACCGCCAGCTCCGGCGCCGGAGCGACGGTTCGCATGAATCCCACATCCGTGACGTACGATCTCGGCATTCCGTCGCTCACGCTCGCCGAAGCGATCGGAATGCGCCAGCCGCTCACGACGACGTGCAGCGAACTCTACAATCCCCCCGCCAGCGTGGCGCAGGCGGAGATCGACGCGTTGCAGACGCTCGTCAGCGGCGAGAGCGAGAACTACTATCCGGTGATGGAGAAGTACAGTTCGCCGGCTAGCCCGATGTCGCCGCTCCAAGCCGCCGAGTCGCTGCACCCGACGCTCACGACGGTTTGGCTGGGCGCCAACGACTTGCTCCGCTATATCTTCTCGGCTGGTACCGCACCCGGCATCGACACGACCGCGAGTCAAGTCCGAACGCACATGACGACAATCATTCAAGGGCTGCGCCACAGTGGATCCGACGTCATCGTTGCCACGTTGCCGAACGTGATCGAGACGCCGCAGTTCGCGATCGTCGGCAATCCGCCGTCGCAAGCCTACTGCCAGATTCAGACGTGGCTTCCGTGCATACTCTACGAGTTTGGCCTGGCCCCGACGTTCGCTCTGGCCGAAGGCTACACAACGGGCGTCCTCATCGCGAGCGACAGCTTCCTCGCGCCGTCCGGATCGCAGAACGCCTACCTCACCGAAACCGGCCTCATCACGCTTCTCGCGTCGGGGGCTAACCCGGCGTCGCTGAGTGCCAGCGCAAATGGATCCGAGTATCTCACGGCGTCGTTTGCTGCCCAGTCACAATCGGTGAACGCCGCGATCAACAGCGGCATCCTCGCCGCTGCAAGTGCCACCGGCGTCCCCGTCGTGCGCGTCGATCAGATATTCGACGGCATCTACAGCGGCTCCGGGCCGTACTTCGCAGCCGCAGCATCGATCAATCCGCCCAAGTGCTGCACGCTCGCATTCGGCGGCGGATTGCTGACGTTCGACGGTTTGCACCCTTCGGACACCGGGTACGCGCTGATCGCCTCGTCGTTCGCGCAGACCGCCAACGGCGCATTCGGTACGAGCATACCCGCCATCAATGCGGCGGGAGCGTACACGGGAGCCGGCGGCATCTTCGCACCGTACCCGGACCCCTACGCCCTACACTAGCGACCTAGGGAGCTATGCGTAGATGCCGCGGAGCTTGAGCGCCCTCACGACGCGGTCGATCGCGAGCGTATAGGCGGCCGTCCGCAGCGTTGCGCCGCGTTTGTTCGCAATTGCGCGGATCTCGTGCAGATTCGTGAGCAAGACGTCCTCGAGGCGCTCGTTGACCTCGGCTTCCTTCCAAAAGTACCCCATGCGGTCTTGGGCCCACTCGAAATACGAGACAGTAACGCCGCCGGCGTTGCCCATGATATCCGGAATGACGACGATGCCGCGCTCTTTGAAGATGCCGGCGGCCTCGGGCGTCGTCGGGCCGTTTGCGCCTTCAACGACGAGCTTGGCGTTAACCTTGGCGGCATTCTCCGCGGTAAAGACGTTCTCGAGCGCTGCCGGCACGAGCACGTCGCACTCGCTCGTCAACAGCTCGGCATTGCCGATGCGCTCGCCACCGGTGAAACCCTCGAGGCTACGGTGCTTGAACGCATGGGCCGCCGCCTCGTCGATATCCACGCCCTTCTCGTTGTAGTACGCGCCGGTGACGTCGGAGATACCGACCACGCGACACCCTCGCTCGGCGAAGAGTTTCGCCGCGTGCATGCCGACGTTGCCGAACCCTTGAATCGCGATCCTCGCGTTTGCCGGCTTGAGACCCATCTGCTGCATCTGATCGAGAGCGCAGATCGTGACGCCGCGCCCCGTCGCTTCGACGCGACCGCGAGAGCCGCCGATCTCGAGCGGCTTGCCGGTGACGACGCCGGGCTGATTCTGGCGCACGTGCATCGAGTACGTGTCCATGAACCACGCCATCACTTGCGGCGTCGTGTTGACGTCGGGCGCCGGAACGTCTTTATCGGGGCCGACGACCTCGACCAGCTCCGCCGCATAACGTCGCGTAATGCGCTCGAGCTCGCTCAACGACAGCGTCGCCGGATCGCACGTCACGCCGCCCTTGGCTCCTCCGAAGGGCAGATCGACGACGGCGCACTTCCAGGTCATCCAAAATGCCAGTGCCGTGACCTCGTCGAGCGTCACGCCGGGATGAAAACGGATCCCGCCCTTGCCCGGACCTCGAGCGAAGCTATACTGAACCCGATACCCCGTGAACACTTCGAACTCTCCCGAATCGCGCTGAAACGGAATCGAGAAGATGATTTGGCGGGTTGGATGCGTCAATATCAGTCGCATCCCGGAATCGAGTTCTAGGAGATCTGCGGCTTCGTTGAAATAGGCGATCGCTTCGCCGAAGATCGAGACGTCGCGTACCGCAGTGCTCATCAAAGAAAAGACTACAAGGGTGGCGCCGTAGCTCCTTCGGAAAGCCTTGGACTTTTTTCCCTCATCGCTACGGCCCGAAGGCGATGCCGTAGGCGTTCGAAATCCCGCTCAAAACCTCGACTGCCGTGCTGGCAGAGGTGATCGGGGCCTTGATCTCCCAGACGGAACCGCCGCCTACCTCCTCGGTAACCCATAGGTCGCCCGAGCCGTCGAATGCCATCCCGTAAACCACATTTCCCGAACTCACCGTCAGGTTGAATGCTGGCGTGCTGCTGGAGACAAACGGCGGCGTGAGAACGGAAACGAGCCCATTGCTGCTCGCGTCGGCCACGAACACTCGGCCGCTGGAATCCACCAACAACCCATAGTTGTTCTGGTTTGGCGTTACGTTCGCTGCAGGGGCCATTGGGGCTGACTCCGTTTGCATTGATGCTGAAGTTCGCCGTAGCCGTGCCGTTGACGGGGCCGTTGAAGGCGTCGATGCAGCAGGTGCTGTTGACGTCGGCGCTCTCGTAGACGTTCCCCGCCACGTCCTCGGTCGTATCTTCTATACCGCCGTCGGCCGACCCGCAACTCCCTCTCCGCTCAAACGTTGAAGCGGAAGTTGACGACGTCGCCTTCCTGCATGACGTACTCTTTGCCCTCGCTGCGCACGAGCCCGGCGGCGCGCATCGCCTCCATCGTCCGATGCTTCACGTAATCGTCGTATGAGACGATCTCGGCGCGGATGAATCCGCGCTCGATGTCGCTGTGGATCGTACCCGCCGCTTGCGGTGCGCGCGTCCCCTTGGGGATCGGCCAGGCGCGTGCCTCTTTCTCTCCGGCGGTGAGGAAGGTCATCAAACCGAGGGCGTCGTACGCCGCGGCGGCGAGCTCGTCGAGCCCACTTCTCTCGATGCCGAGGCTCGCGCGAAACTCCGTCGCCTCGTCCTCCTGCAGGCCCGCTAGCTCCGCTTCCAGCGTGCCGCAGAGCCGCAATACGCGGCTGCCGTCTTCTGAGGCCTTCTCCTCGACCGCGCGGACGCGACCGCCCGTCATCTCCGTCGGGGTTTCGTCGACGTTTGCGACGTAGAGCATCGGCTTCGCGGTGAGCAGAAACGCTTCGCGCGCAATCCCGCGTTCGAGCGACTCCGGTGGGAACGCTCTCGCAGGGCGCCCCGCTTCGAGAGCCTCCCTGACACGCCGCGCCGCATCGAGCCGTGAGCGCACCTTTGCGTCGGCTCGCGCTTCGCGCTCCAAGCGCTCGATGCGGCGCGAGATCGTCGCGAGGTCGGCAAGCGCGAGCTCGATCGCGACGATCTCGATGTCGCGTAACGGATCTGGTTCGCCTTCTACGTGCACGACGTCGCTCGCCTCGAAGCACCGGACGACCATCGCGACGGCGTCGGTCTCCCGAATGTGGCTCAAGAACGCGTTGCCGAGCCCTTCCCCGGCGCTCGCGCCCCGTACCAAGCCGGCGATGTCGACGAAGCGCACGGTCGCCGGCACCACGCGAACGGCACGAACGAGTTCCTGCAGGACCCCAAGGCGCCGGTCGGGGACCGCCACCTCCCCGATATTGGGCTCGATCGTGGCAAATGGGTAGTTGGCGGCGAGCGCCGCCGCCGAGCGTGTGAGCGCGTTGAAAATGGTCGACTTGCCGACGTTGGGCAGACCGACGATCCCGCAGGAAAGGGGCATGAGAATCCCCAGTTCGCGTCGGATAAAATGAAACATGCGGAAGATGACGGTCGATAAGCTCGGCATCGATCTCCTGACACACGATCCGGTCGTCATCCTCCGGGACGGCGACGGCACCCACTACCTGCCGATCTTGATCGGTCCGTTCGAAGCAACCGCTATCGCTCTCGCGCTCGAGGGCGCTCCCGTTCCTCGGCCGCTCTCCCACGACTTGATGCGCAGCATCCTCGTAACGCTCGGCGCCCATCTCGAACACGTTATCATTCACGACATCAAAGAATCGACGTTCTTTGCCAAACTGGTCGTACGTACGAACGGCGATCTCCAAGAAATCGACGCGCGCCCCTCCGACGGCATCGCGCTGGCGCTACGCGTCCAGGCGCCGATCTACGTCTCCGACAAGATCGTTCTCGAGGAATCCGTGTCGGAGAAAACGCGCCCCGTCGACGACGCGGAGATGGCGCGATTCAAGAAGTTCCTCGACGATCTCAAGCCTAGCGATTTCAACCGCTAATGGCGCAGAGCGGTCGCACCGTCGCCGCTAGATGTCCCATTGCCAGGCGTTCCACCAGGGCGTGGCGCTCGGATTCGTGCTAAAGTTGCGCAAATCGGGAGACCGCACGATTGGCCGCCGTAGTTCGTACAATGGCACGTACGAGATCGTCTCCCACATGATCTCGCTGGCTTGCCGGTAGAGCGCGGCGCGAATCAACGGGTCCTCGGTCTGCAGCCCGCGCTTCTCTAGCGCGTCGACCTCGCGGTTGCAGTAGCCGAAGACGTTCTGGCCGTGCGGATACCATCGATCGCACCCGACGTAGACGTGGACGTCCGGATCCCACTGCAGCGTCGTGGAGTAGATCGCCATGTCGTACGTGCCCGATAGTATCGGACCCGCCGGCACGAAGATCGTGTCGTAAGGATAACTCTTCATCGTGAGAGCGATGCCCACAGCTTTGAAGTTCTGCTGAAGCTCGATTCCGATATCCGTAAGAGTCGTCGAGCCCGCGATCACCGCAAGCGTGAAGGCGAGGCGCACGCCGCGGCGGGAACGAACGCCGTCGCTCCCGCGTACCCAGCCCGCAGCGTCGAGCAGCCGGTTCGCGCGTACGGGATCGTAGCGGTGGGGCGGCAGCCGCTCGTATCCGAGGGCCGTCGGAGGCAGCGTGTTGTACGCCTCCTCCCCGATGCCGTGCGCGATCTTGCGAAGGAGCGCGTCGTAATCGATCGCGGATGCGACGGCGCGCCGAACCGTTACGTCGGCCAGCCCGGGTTTGCGCTCGTTGAGTATCAGCACTTCCTGCGCGTTCCAGGGCCGCAGGCCCGTGACCACGCCGGGAAAGGAGCGATACTCTTCGTACAGCGCTCCGGTGGGCGAGACGACGAGATCGACGTGATGCACCCGAACCTCGGTCGCGATCGTCTGATCGTCCGGAATGACGTGCAGCTCGATGCGTGCGAGCTTCGGCCTGCCCTTGAAGTACCGGTCGAAGCGCTCGAGCACGATGCCCGTACCTCGCTTCCAGCTGACGAACGCGAACGGCCCGGTGCCGATCGGATGCGTGTCGAGGGAGCTATGATTGAAATCGACATCCCGATCGATGACGTGCGCTGGAAGAACGGGCTTGCCGCCTTCCTGCAGTGGCGCGAAGAATTGCGAGACGAAGGCGGGGTCCCGCTCGCGCAAGCGCACGACGACGGTATACGGGTTGGGTGCGCGTATCGACGCCACCCGGTCGTATCCTTCGCGGAAGAGCGTGTCGTTTCGCGGATCGACGACGGCGCGCCACGACGCGATGACGTCGCGCGCCGTGAAGGGCGCGCCGTCCTGCCAGAGGACGCCTCGCCGAAGATGGTACGTCACCGTCAGGCCGTCGCGAGAGACGCCGCCGTTGAACGGCGTCGGCACCGTTTCGGCGAGATCTCCAACGAGCCGCCCGCGATCGTCGGAGATCACGAGGTACGAATAGATCAGGGACGAGAGATCGTAGACGAGGTCCATCTCGGACAAATACGGATTGAGATGATCGGGGTCGGAGATATCCGCAATGCGCAGCACGTGGGGAACCGTCCACGCGTGACGACCGTTTGGAGACGCCGGCGCGCCGACGCGCGTACACCCGGCGACGATCGCGACGAGCAACGCGCAGCATAAACGACGCATGCACGTGCGTTCGAGGGGAAAGCAGCGTTACCTCGAATCCGCCCCGCGATATGGAGACATCGGAGCGCGCCGACATCGGCGTTTTTGGCGGTTCGGGATTCTATTCGCTCATCGAAGACGCGCGCGAAGCGTGGGTCGAGACGCCGTACGGCCCCCCCAGCGATCGCGTCGCGCTCGGCGAGCTTGCGGGTCGTCGCGTCGCGTTTCTCCCACGTCACGGCAAAGACCATCGCTATCCGCCGCACGTCATCAACTATCGCGCGAACCTGTACGCGATGAAGATGCTCGGCGTCACGCACATCGTCGGGCCGACGGCGTGCGGGTCGCTCGCACGCGAGGTAAAGCCGGGATCGATGGTCGTTGCCGATCAACTCGTCGATCGCACGACGGGCCGTAGGGACACGTTCTTCGACGGACCCGTGACGACGCACGTGAGCTTTGCCGACCCGTATTGCCCGACGCTGCGTCCGATCGCCGTCGAGGCGCTGCGCTCGCTCGGGATCGAAACGCACGAGCGCGGTACGGTCGTCGTAGTCCAGGGTCCACGTTTCTCCACGCGCTCGGAGTCGAAATGGTTCCAGAGCCTCGGCTGGGAGGTCATCAACATGACACAGTACCCCGAGGCGTACTTGGCGCGCGAGCTCGGGATATGCTACGTGAACATCTCGCTCATCACCGATTACGACGTTGGTCTCGAAGGCATGCCGCCGGTGTCGCACCACGAGGTCATGGAGGTGTTCAAGCGCAACAACGAGCGGACCAAAGCCGCCATCGCACGCATCGTCGAGCGCATCCCACGCGAAGCCGATTGCTCGTGCCGCCACTCGCTCGAAGGAGCGCGGTGAGGCGCGCCCCCGACCTCACGATCTACCTGCGCGCGATTCCGTTGCTCGCGCGCCAGCCCTCCGTCTTCGTCGGGCCCCTCCTCGGCGCCGTCGCCGCGCTCGCGCTTGCGGCGCTGGCAACGTACGTCACCGCTCCGCTGGGAGGCGCGGGCGCAAGCCTTTTCGACTTCGCCGCCCGAGTTTTCTATAGTTTTGCTTTCGGCGTGGCGATCGTGCACGCCGACGCACTCGAACGTGGGCTTCGCGCAACGTTCGACTCGGCATGGGAAGAGGCGCGCCGCAAGGGCGGCGGCATCATCGTCGCGGCCATCGGCTTTTGGTTTCTCGTCATGATCGCAGAGTACGTCGGCGCGCTCTTCGGGCTCACGGGCCAGATCGTCCTGATGCTGGTAGCTGCATTCTTTCTCATCTACACGATCCCGGCGGCGGCGATCGGTGGATTGCCGGGAAGCCTCGCGCTCGGCGGTTCGTTCCGCGCGGTTCGCGCCGATCTGCTCGGTGCGGCAATTCTTGCGGTCGCATTCGTCGGACTCTTCGTGGTTCTCCCCCCGTATCTCGTCAACGTCATCGGCGAACGAGTCCTCTTGAGCCACACCGAACAAGTGCTCTTGCAGGCCCTCTTCGAAGCGATCGCGCTCGGCTATCTCGCCTTCCCGTTCGCCAAGCAGTACGCGAACCTCGCGTTTCGCGCTTAGCGGGTTAGCCCGGCGCGCCGGCGCCGCAGAGCGCCATGCGCACGATCTCGCTCGCCATCGACGGGCTGACGTTCGTGCGCGCGAGGCGCTGCGCGTCGTCGATGCGGCCGAGAATCGCCCCAAGCGCCGCACCGGAGAGCGGCGGAAGCGAACGAAGCGCGTCGTCGTAATCCGCGTAGAGCGGCGCACGCTTCGCCTCGTGGACCGCAACCCAATCGCGGACGAGACCCTTGAGGACCTCCAGCCCCAAGACCAACGTTTCGCGTGACGCCCACCCCTCTTGCGGCGTTCCTCCCGCAACCACGTCGAAGAACCAGCGCGCTGCCTGCGTGCGCACCGATGCCTCCTCGGTTTCGAGCGCTGCCGTCGCCTGCGTCACGCTTCCTTGGCTCAAGAGCGCACCCGCTTCAGCCTGCGCGGCGTCGTACCCCTTGCGGCGCAGAATATCGGCTACCTCTGCGCGCGAGAGCAAGCCGAAACGTATCTCCAAGGCGCGCGAGCGAATTGTCGAAAGCAGCGTGCCGGGAGAGGGCGTGGTGAGGAGCAGTACGACGCCCGCCGGTGGCTCCTCGAAGAACTTCAACAGCGCGTTGGCCGCGTGGTGCGTGGCGAAATCGAGATCGCCGAGCAGCAGGACGCGCATCCCGCCCACGTACGACTCCATCGACAACTGGCGCACGAGATCGCGCGCGGTGAGCGTCTCGTCGCCGAAACGTGCCGGCGTATCGCGGTCGCCGATCTTCAGCGTACCGTCGTGCTCGAGGAAATCCGGATGGTACGCCTGCATTTCGAAGAGCCGGCAGGAGGGACAGACCCGGTCGTAGCCGAGCACGCCGGGCTTCGGCGCGGCGCAGAGCAGCGACTGCGCGAGGCGGCGCGCAAACGTCTTCTTACCGACGCCGTCGGGGCCGCTGAAGACGTAGGCGTGCGCAATGGAGTCGCGCGTCAGATGTTCGAAGTAGGCGCGCGGTCCGTGCGCGCCGACGACGTCGAAAGAGAGCTCGCCGTTCACGCGGGCGCTTCTACGAGCGCACGAACGATCGGCCACGCGTCGTCGAGCAACTCCTCCGGCGAGCGCATCGCATCCAAAACGTGCCAGCGGCCGCCGGCCTTTGCCATCTCGAGATATCCTCGCCGCGCGCGCTCGAAAAACGCGCCGTCCTCTCGCTCGATGCGGTCCGCAGCGCGCTCCTGCAGACGGCCGCGCGCGCTCTCCACCGGGAGATCGAGAAGAAACGTGAGATCCGGGTCTAGGCCGGACGTCGCGGCTAGACAGAGAAGGCGCAACGTCGGGATGTCGAGTCCGCGTCCGTATCCTTGGTACGCGAGCGTCGAATCGAAATACCGGTCGCAGAGCACGATGCGCCTCGCAGCCAGCGCCGGACGGATTCGGCCCGTCACGAGCTGCGCCCGCGCCGCGTTCATCAGGAGCGCTTCGGTGAGCGGCGCGATCTCCAGATCGCTGTTGAGCAGCAGCTCGCGCACCGCGTCACCGGCCGGCGTTCCGCCGGGCTCGTACGTGACGAGCGGCTGCGCGCCGCCCGCTTCCAAGCGCTGCGCGAGACCGCTCAGCAGCGTACTCTTGCCGCTGCCCTCGATGCCCTCGAGCGTTACGAACACTTGGAGATGCGGACGCGCCTATTCGGCTCCAATCCCGTGCTGCGCGATTGCAGGCGGTATTTCTCCGCGAGCTGATGCTGCATGCGCCGCACGTACGACGTCTGCGGCGTCAGCTCGACGGCCTGACTCGTCAGGAGCACTTGGTAGATGCCCTCCTCGGCCTCGCGCAGCGCCAGCTCCTCCCGGTCGATCGATCCGAGGTTGAACACGTCGCGCAGGGCGCTCTGGATCTGGGTGGTCGTGTTCGTCTTGATCGAATAGATCGGCACGTTGTCGGCCGCGATCTCCTTGAGCTTCGGCTGCTGTTTGCGCTCGAGCGCCTTGAGCGTGATCACGACGTCGGCCTCGTCCCACGTGCGCGAAATCCCCGCGTTGACGCGAAGGTTGTGAATCGCGCGTTCGATCTTGCTGCGCGAGACGCCGTACGGAAAGATCGCGACCGACCGCTCGTTCTCGCCATGCGAAGGTGGCGCAAACGACTCCGAGAGCACGGGCATCGATTCGGTGTCGGCCTCCTGAACGACCGTGACCTCGCCGCTCGGCTCCCGGCGTCGAATCTCGGGCTGCGGCTGATACCCGCGCAGCAGCGCATCGACCACTTCGCCCACGTTCTTGTGAATCGCGAGCCGGTCGCGTTCTTGAATCTCAACCACGACGTCGAACGTCGGCGGTGCCTTGCGCTCGAGAACGGTCTTGCGCGTGCCGCGGCGGCGCGCCTCTTCATCCGAAAGGGTGACCGCGCTGATGCCGCCGACGAGGTCGGTGAGCGTGGGATTCATCAAAAGGTTCTCGAGCGTCTGGCCGTGCGCCGTGCCGATGAGCGTCACGCCGCGTTCCGCGATCGTGCGCGCGGCCTCAGCCTCGGCGGCGGTGCCGATCTCATCGATCACGACGACCTCGGGCATGTGGTTCTCGACGGCTTCGATCATCACCGCGTGTTGGAGCGCGGGGTCCGCAACCTGCATGCGGCGGGCGAGCCCGATGCCGGGGTGCGGCACGTCGCCGTCGCCGGCGATCTCGTTCGAGGTGTCAACGATGACGACGCGCTTGCGCTCTTCGGACAGAACGCGGGCGCACTCGCGAAGCATCGTCGTTTTGCCGACGCCGGGCCGGCCCAAGAGACAGACCGACGCACCGCTGTGCAAGACGTCCAAAAAGATGTCGATCGTGCCGTAGACCGCTCGTCCGACGCGGCACGTGAGGCCGACGATCTTCCCGTTGCGATTGCGAATCGCACTGATGCGGTGCAATGTCTGCTCGATGCCGGCGCGATTGTCGCCGCCGAAAGACGAGATGCGAGAACAGATGTGTGCGATGTCTTCGTTCGTCACCGCGGCGTCGCTCAAATACGTGAAATCGTTCTCGAAGCGCGCCTCCGGCGGTCGTCCGAGATCGAGCACGACCTCGATCATCGCTTCGACGTTGGGAAGGCGAACGAGCGCCTGACGAATAGGAAGAGGGAAGATATCGAGAAGTTGGGAGAGCTCCCAACTGGGGGAGACCTGCTCGGCTTTCACCGCCACGCCTTTCTCTTTTCCGCGAAGCGGCGTCGCACCTTGCGCCTCCGGCGGCGCCTTCGCGCGCCTACGGTCGGACGACGCGGATCGTGCGCAGTTCGCTGTCGTACGGGCCCTGAATGCGCACGCCGGCCTTCAACTCCAAGCGCAGGTAGTTGAGGATCTCGTCGGTGATCTCTTCGCCCGGGGCGAGCACCGGAATGCCCGGCGGATACGGCGCGATCGTCTCCGCGCAGATGCGCCCCTTGCTCTTGCGAAACGTCACGCTCTCCGTCGGTGCCAAGAACGCATCGCGCGGCAGCATGCGCATCGGCGGAGTCTTCGGCAGCCGGTAGCTGCGCCGATTGCGCGGTTGCTCGAGGATCCCCGAGCGCGCAAACATGTCGAGGGGCCGATCGTCGCGCGAGATCTCTTCCAATGCGGTGACGAACCGCTCCGCCGCTTCGTCCCTGGTTCCGATCGTGAACAGTGCGACGATGTTGAACAGGTCCGCGAGCTCGACTTGGATATTGTAACGCCGGCGCAAGAGCTCCGAGACCTCGTAGCCGGTGTACCCGAGGCCGCGCACGGTAACGACGACCTTGGTCGGGTCGACGTCGAAAACTCCCGGGCGCCCCTTGAGCTCGTCGCCGAACGAGTAGAGACCTTCGACCCGATTGATTCTCTCGCGCGCTTCGCGAGCGAGCGCAATCGTTCGTGAGAGCAGCCGCTCGCCATCCGTCGCCATCTGCTTGCGCGCCACGTCGAGCGAGGCGACCATCGGCAGATTGGGCGAGGTCGAAAGGAACATCTTGACGACCGACTGGAGCCGATCCACGCGCACGCGATCTCCGCACTGGTGCAGCATCGCGCACTGCGAAAAGGCCGAGAGCATCTTATGCGTCGAGTTGATGGACAAGTCGGCCTTGGCAGCGGTCGCCGAAAGCGGCAGCTCCGGATGGAAGTGGAAATGCGGCCCCCACGCCTCGTCGACCAGCAGCAGCTTCCCGGCATCGTGGACGATGCGCGCGATCTCGGCCAAATCGGCCGCAACGCCGTAGTACGTCGGGGAGACGATGTAGACGGCGGCGAGATCGGGGTGCTCCTCGAGCGTGCGCGCTACCGTCTGCGGCGTCACGCAGTGATCCATGTGGAGCCCTTCGTCCACCTCCGGCTGCATGTAGACGGGCTGCGCCCCGCTCATGACGAGTCCGCCGAGCATCGACTTGTGCGAGTTACGAGGAACCGCGATCTTGTCGCCCGGGTTCACGGCGGTCATCATCATGCATTGGTTCCCGCTCGTGGATCCGTTGACCAAAAAGAACGTTCGATCCGCTCCGTACGCCTGCGCGGCAAGCTCCTGCGCGTCGCGCACGGCCTCGGTAGGCTGGAGCAGATCGTCGAGCCCCGGCATCGGCGTGAGATCGATCGCGCAAATATTGTCGCCGACGAACTCTCGAAACGACGCATCCATCCCGTTGCCTTGAACGTGCCCCGGCGTGTGAAACGGGATCACGCCTGCATCGACGTAGTCGAGCAGTGCCTGAAAATACGGCGTTTTTGTTTGGTCCACGACCGTTGCCCCGCAAAGAGAATGAGCGCTAAGAGGAAAGCGTACGCGCAGAGCGCGTGCGTGCGAGTCGCTACGCTCCCTTGGCCGTGGCGGAATGATGGCTAATCGCAAACGCCGCCGCGCGAAGTGAGGCGGAGAGGAGCGCGAAGAGCCGGACGTCGCTCATATCGTTCATTCTTCAACGTCGCTGCCAAGGCTCCGCTTAACCTCAGGCCGAACCGGGGGCGCGATGGACGCTCCCGTGATCATCGTGGGCGGTGGGCCCGTCGGACTCTCTCTGGGGCTCGGTCTCGCGCATCACGGCGTCCGCTCCACGATTCTCGAACGCGAGGCCGAGCCACCGCAGGAGTCGCGCGCGCTGCTCGTCGTGCCGCGCACGCTGGAAGTGATGCAGGATTGGAGCGCGCTCGACGCTCTGCGCGCTGCGGGCACGTGGCGCCAGGTGGTGGAGATCTCGGCCGTCGGCGTCGCCGAGCGCATCGTGCGGATCGATTTTTCGAACGTTGCCGACGTCATCGAACCCGCCGGTGCCCTTCTTATCCCGCAGAACGAGACGGAAAGCGTCCTTCGCCGGCTCGTCGGCGAGAGCGGGCTCTGCACGCTGCGAACGCGGTGTGACGTTACCGGAGTCGAGGAGCGCGCGGACGGCGTGACCGTAACCTTCTCCACGGACGCGGGAACGCAGCAGATGACGGCGGGCTACGTCGTGGGGTGCGACGGAGCGCACAGCATCGTTCGCCAGGCGCTTGGCTTGGCGCTCGAGGGCGCGACCTATCGCGCGCGCGCCGTCCTCACCGACGTGATCGTCAGCGGCCCGCCGTGGGCGCCCCCGTCGCCGCGCTTTTCGTTCAAGAAGGCATCGCTCGCGCTTGGCATCGAGTACGCCGCAAACAGGTGGCGCGTCATTGCGCTCCTCCCCGAGGGCGTCGACGACGCAAGCGCCCTCGATCCGGCCGCGCACGCCGCGCGCCTCGCGCGCCTGCTCGGCGAAGGAGTCCGAGCGCGTACGATATGGTCGAGCCTCTTTCGCATTCATCGCCGCCACGCGCAGCACTTCGTCGTCGGCTCCATCGCGCTCGCCGGCGACGCCGCGCATCTGAACAGTCCCGCGGGAGGACAAGGCATGAACGCGGGCATCCACGACGCTGCCAACCTTGCATGGAAACTCGCCTACGCGCTCTCGGGCCGCAGCGACGCGCGGGCGCTGCTCTCGAGCTACGAGCTCGAAAGGCGCGAAGCGATCGCGGGGTCGGTGGAGCGTTTCACCGACGCGCTGACGCGATTTGGATTCGGCGGCGCCAGGTGGTTCGGAGCCCTCCCGTTCCGCTTGCTCGGCGTTTTTTTGCGCGAGCCCGGCATGCAGCGCAAAGCGTGCCGCGCGATGGGAATGCTATCCGGCCGCTACACGAAGTCGCCGCTCATCGATACGCGTCACCCGCTCGCAGGGCGCCGCATCGACGATCTCGCGCTCCCGAACGGTTCGCGCATCAATCGGATGCGCGCCGGAGGGGCGGCACTCGTCGTCGTCGGGCACGTATTTGGGGACGGACTTCCCGAACCGGTCATTCGGATCGAGAAAGCGCCGAAGCACTGGCATCTCAAGCACGATGCGGCCCTTGTCGTGCGCCCGGACGGCTGCGTCGCCTGCGTCGTAGAGAGGCCTACGCCGGAGCGCGTCTCGGCAGCGTGGCGCAAAGCGTTTGCTCTGAGATCCTAACCCGCATAGAAAGGCGCTCGAGTCTAAGGAGACTCTACGGCTTCGACGCAAGGAGCGCGTTGGTCGCATAGCTGCGATCGAGAAGGCTTTGAGCCTGTGCCGCACCGGTAACCGGGAGGCCCGCCGGATCCAAGAGACCGACTTGAACGAGCAAGCACGCTTGATCCCAGTAGATGTGTTCGTGGACGATCTTTCCTTCGTGGAACTTCACCACGACGACGACCGGCAGCGACACGCGTCTTCCAGTGGGCGTGACGCCGGGTAGAAGCGCGTCTATCACGGTGTCGTGCGTGAACGTCATGACGAGTTCGTCGACAACCTGATCCTCTCCGATTGTCCGCGAAATGCGGGTCGTGGACGTGTCCCGCGGCCACGTAGTGACAAAATGATCCCGGTAGAACCTAAATATCTCTTCCTTACCGTTGCCACCGATCATCGTTGGTGCATGGTAGAGGTGTGGCTCGGCGCTCATGGTTTCCATCGTGGCCACGGCATCATGCAATTCGAATTCGTCGCGTAGATGTTCGTCGAATACCGCTCCTAGGTCTCGTGCCGGCATACGCACATCCCCTCCATCCATTCATAGCAGCCTCATTCGGACGCAAAATCGTCCGATGAATGCTGGCCTAACAGGTTAAACCTCGATGCGCTCTTCGATCGAGACGTTGTAGAGGAACAAGAACTTGCCCCATTCGTCGGGCAGCGTGTTGCGCTTGATCTGAATCCAGGGAATGTATTTCGGCTGCCGCGGCTTGCGGCGCAGCGTGAGGTTCGCTTCCTGCGGCGTACGGTTGTTCTTACGGTTGTTGCAGCGCATGCACGAGCAGACGAGGTTTTCCCACGTCGATGGTCCGCCACGGCTCTTGGGCACCACGTGATCGACCGTCATGAGGCGCTCGCCGTGCGTTCCGCAGTATTGGCAGGCGTAATCGTCGCGAATAAGCACGTTCTTCTTCGTCAAGGCTACTCGCTGCATCGGACGCCGGATGTAATAGAGCATCCGAATGACGGACGGCATGCGCATCTCGAAGCTCGTCGACGCCAGCACGCGTTCCCGATTGTGCACGGCTTCCGCTTTGCCGGCGAAGAGCAGCTTCACGGCGCGCTGGAACGTCGTGACGTTCAACGCTTCGTAGGTGAAGTTCAAAACGAGGACGTCGCTTTGCATGGGCCTTCGAGGTTACGCCTCGCGCCTTCTGACGTAGGCCAAGCGCGTCTCCGTCAAGAGCTGAGCGATCGCGAGACGCCGCTCGGCGCCCAGACGTTCGCGGATTCGATCGAACGCGAGCGACGCAACGTCGATGGCCACTTCCGCGGAAGCGAGATCGCCGGCGCCGGAGGCCTCGTCCATGTACGCATGCGCCGCAAGCGCGAGCGAACCGATGATCTCGCTTACGACCTCGGCGATTGAAGGGACCTGCCCCTGAAAACCGGAGGCTTTCGCTTCCGGGGCTGTTGGAGAACTCATCCGCCGTACGTTCTTATGCGGCGGTGGAGCGCTTCCCTATCCTCGCCGCCTCGCGGACGATTGAGAGGAAATACTCGTGGACGCGCGTGTCCTTGCCCAGCTCGGGATGGAAGGAGGTCGCAAGCACGTTTCCCTGGCGCACCATGACGCCGTGTCCCTCGCGGGAAGCGAGCAACTCTACGCCGGGGCCGGTGCGCTCGATCCATGGCGCACGAATGAAGATTGCCGCAAAGGGCTTGGCGCCGATCGCCGGAACGGCGAGATCGACTTCCGCGGACTCGTTCTGCCGGCCGAACGCATTGCGCCGAACGGTGATGTCGAGCACGTCGAGGGTCTGCTGCTTCACGTCTGCGACGTCGTGCGCCGCGACGATCATGCCCATGCACGTTCCCCAAAGCGGCAGACCGGCGCGTACGCGCTCGACGATTGGCGACGCCAGGCCGAAGCGCTGCAGCAACTTCATGACGGTAGTCGACTCGCCGCCCGGGATGACCAATCCGTCGAGCCCATCGAGCTGATCGCACTGCTTCACTGCGCGCGCCTGCGCGCCGGCGCGGCGCAGCGCCGCAAGGTGCTCCTCGACGTCACCCTGCAACGCAAGGACGCCGATCACGGGCACGCGCTCCCCCATCAGTTTCCTCTGCTTGCGAGCAACTCCGAATCGGGGAGGTTACGCACGTCGAGGCCCGGCATCGCCGACGACGTTCCGAGCGAGCGGCACGCCTCGGCGACGACCTTCGGATCCTCGTAGTGCGTCGTCGCGTCAACGATCGCTTTCGCAAAGAGTCTTTCGTTGTTCGATTTGAAGATGCCGCTCCCGACGAAGATGCCTTCCGCCCCGAGCTGCATCATGAGCGCCGCGTCGGCCGGCGTCGACACGCCTCCGGCGCAGAAGAGCACGACCGGTAAGCGTCCATCCCGCGCGACCTGCGCGACGAGCTCGAGCGGTGCGCCGAGATCGCGCGCGCGCGCGGTAAGTTCTTCTTTCGGCGCAACGCTCAACTCGCGGATCGCGTCGCCGATCGCGCGCATGTGACGTACGGCTTCGACGATGTTTCCGCTTCCGGCTTCACCCTTGCTGCGAATCATCGCTGCGCCCTCGGCGATCCGGCGCAGCGCCTCGCCGAGATCGCGTGCGCCGCAGACGAACGGCGTCGTGAACGGACGCTTCTCGATGTGGTACCTGTCGTCGGCGGGCGTCAGTACTTCAGATTCGTCGATGTAATCGACGCCGATGGACTGCAGCACTTGTGCCTCGGCAAAATGGCCGATCCGGACCTTTGCCATGACGGGGATCGTCACGGCGTCCATGATCGACTGGATCAACTCGAGCGAGCTCATCCGTGCCACGCCGCCGGCCGCCCGGATGTCGGCTGGAATTCGCTCGAGCGCCATGACCGCGACCGCCCCCGCCTCCTGCGCGATGAGCGCGTGATCGGGCGTCACGACGTCCATGATGACGCCACCCTTGAGCATCTGCGCGAGGCCGCGCTTGACGGTGTCCGTGCCGGTGTGTTCCATGTTCTCCTTATCCTATCAGTACGGCGGCGTGGTTGCACCGGGGGATGCGGCAGCTTGCGCCTCCGGCGACCCTGCGGGGCTGGGCATCGCCGTAGGCAGGGGGCTCTGGCGCCAGATGGGGACGTTCGGATTCGGCGTGGGTTCCGGCGGCTTCGGCGTAGGCGTCGGTGCGGGCGGGCGCGTCGGCAGCGGCACGGGCGGGACGCGGGGATCGGGGAAACCGGGGTCCGGAGCACCGGAGAGCGTCTGCGAGCGCTGCCAATCGGGGCCGAAGGTGCCCGAGCTCACGCCGGAGGGCTCGGGCGTGATCAAGACGGTCGGCAGCACGGCCGGGGAAAGCTCCGTCGCCTGCCCGAGCAAGCGATAGCCCATGTGCTGGCCGATGGCGATGGCGGCGAGCAAGACCACCGTGCCGAGCGCCAGCACGATGGTGGCGAAATGCTTGGAGGAGCCCACGACGCTGCCTTCGCCGCTACGTGGAGACGCTTCTTCTCAACAAGCGGTTGAGCGCCGGGCGAACGACGTCCAGGCGCGTGGCGCGTGCTCTGCGCTCGGTGGGCGTCCCCATGAAGTGGACTTCGCCCAGCGCCCCTGCGGCAAGCTCGAGGCGCGCGGAGTGGCCGCGAAACTCGACCGAAACGTCGCGCGCAGCATCGTCGAGGTTGCAGAGAAAGATGCGTGCCGCGCCGTTCGGATCCTCGAACGCCACCGCTCCGACCTCGACCGGCGAGGTCGTGACCTCGTCGCTGACGTCGCGCCCGGCATGGATGCACGTGAACGGCTCCTCCGCCGAGAGCTCGCTCATATCGCCGTAGATGATGTCGTTGCGCAGATCGATGACGTAGCTGCACCGGCGATTGCCCCAGTGCACGCGCGCGGCCGCGATCCATTGCCAGCCCTTCGGCCGCAACGGCACGAGATGCGGCCTACCGCTCGTGCGATACCCGTCGAGGCCGCCGACGGTCTCGGCCACCGCCCAGAGATACTTTGCGCCGGTCCAGGGCGAGAGATACATTCCGCGGTTGCTGAGCGACCCGCCGTCGAACCATTCCCCGAACTCACCCGGTACGGTGTTGCGCGGGCTTCCAGCCTCCATCGCTTCGTACATCGCACCCAAGTAGTGCACGGCTTCGTCTACGTACGCGTGACGGGCGAGCGCCACCGTGAACCAGAGCGTGAGATCCGGCCACACGCCGCCGAGCAACCCGTAGCCGTACGAAGGGAAGTACCAGGAATCCGCCGTCGAGATGGTGCGCAGGCCGATCGGCGTCACGAAATCCGCTTCCTGCAAGCGCGCCAGGATGGCGCGCCGCTGCTCGTACCCGCCGACGCCGAAGAGCACCGGGAAGACTTCGTCCGCCGTGAAGTTGTCTTGGTAGTTGCGGTCCTTGTCGTAGTTCAGGACGAACGCCCCGGTATCGTCGTTGTAGAGCTGGGCGATCATCGCCGCCCGCAGCGCTTGGGCTTCTTGCCCGTACCGCTCCCAGTGTTCGTGATCGTCGACGACCGCGCAGAGCATTGCCGCTGCCTCCAGCGCGAAGACCGCTTCCGCGTTGATCTCCGTGACTGCGCCGTCGAGCGTGTAGTACGGAATGATGTTGCGCCACGAGGAGATGCCGTACATATCGACGCCTTGCGCTTTGCAGAAAATCAGCCCGTACGCGTCGCGCTGCGAGAGCAGGTAGTCCGCCATTTTGACGACGAGCGCGTGATGCTCGCGCACCCATGCGTCGTCCAGCGTCGCGTTGTAGTGATGGAGCATCGCCACGAGATGCAACGGCGTGTCGTCATTGATGTTGAGATCGTAGGACGTCTTGAAGCCGCTGACGCCGCGCACGTACTCGATCATCATGCCGTTCTCTTCCGCGACGCGACTGAAGACCTCGAGCGCGTCGCGGCTGAACTGCGGCAAGAAGTAGTCGTATCCGTGAACGAACCACGACGTGTCGCGCGAGACGAGGATGTCGGAGGGCGGCGAGTTCGTCGCACCCCAGCCGTGCGGATATTCCTTCACGACGCGCAGCATGTTCGCTTTCGCCCAGACGATGCCACGGCTGATGACCGGTGAGGGGGTCATGATCCGCGCGTCGGCTAGTCGCTCGGCGAAGTAGTGCTGCGTGTCGTGCAGCGCGCGGGGATCGCGGAGGAGCGCTTCGAGGACGGGTCTGGAACGCTCTCTGCCGGCAGCGTGGTAGACGACCGCGATGCGCAGCGCCTCGCGCGCACCCGCCGCGACGCGAATGCGGTACTCGAAGGCGCCGAAGATACGGTGGCTGACCAGCTCGGCTTCCTCCGGGGTCACCTCGCCGAGCTGCTGGTCTTGGATCCGCGGCACGAGCCCGCCGCGGCGCATGTGCTGCAGCAGCACCTGTTCACGCAGTGACAAGTTGATCGCCGACGGCGTCCGCGAGCCTCCCCACCAACGCTCGCCGCCGGTCTCCAGATTGCGCGAGCACACCAGCGGCCCGTCGATGTGTGCGTGCACTTCGTGCTCCGGTTCGCCGTAGAAACGCTGCCCGATGAGGAGCGCCCAAGGAAAGACGGAGACCTCGATCTCCGCGGCGCCGGGGTTGTACAGGGTGACGTCGACCACGAAGGAGACGGCCCGGTCGAACGCGGCGCCGTGCGGCACGTAAAACGCTTCGCTGACGTGCAAGCGGTTCTCCAGCGTGAACTCCGAGAGCTGCGCGTAGGGGAGGAACGTGAACTCGCGCGCGATTTGGTGCGGGAAGAGCGTCTGCCGCCCGTCGCGCAGGCGATAGGCGATTTGATGCGTTCCGAAGATGATGCGATCGGTATCCGCGTCCCATAAGCCGCGGACGCCTCCTTTTGCCGTCGATTGCGCGTACGTCTTGTAGTTGCCTAAGAGGAGACCGTACGGCGTTTGCTCTTCGGAGAGAACGTACGCGCAGTACTCGTTGTGCTGCGCGTCGTAGCTCGATCCCATGAAGTCCGGTATTCGCGGCTTGGGGCCGCGGCCATCCCGAGACACGTTCCGCGCACCGGCCAAGATCAACCTGACGTTGGAGGTGCTCGGGCGCCGCGAGGACGGCTACCACGGCATCCGCAGCGTCATGGTTCCCCTGGAGCTCGCGGACACGATAACGATCGAGCCCTGCGAGGAGCTCGTTTTCGATTGCGAGGTACGCGAGCTTGCCGGGGAGGAAAACCTCGCGCTTCGTGCGCTGCGCGCGATCGAGGCCGCAACGCGACGGCCTCTCGGTGCGCGCGTCACGCTGCACAAGGCAATCCCCACGCAGGCGGGCCTCGGCGGCGGTTCGAGCGACGCAGCGGCGATTCTCCGCGCCGCGATGGAGGGCACGCTCGGCGTCGTGCCCGCACTCGATTGGCTCGAAATCGCGCGCGGTCTCGGCTCCGACGTTCCGTTCTTTCTCGTCGCCGGCGCGGCACTCGTCGAAGGAACCGGCGAGCGGGTGACCGCACTCGGCGCCGTTCCCGCATGGCCGGTGCTCGTCGTGAAGCCGCCGGCGCAGGTCGTGACCGCACAGGCGTACGCCGCGCTGGACGAGCGGAAGCTCCCCGGCCGACCGCGTAGCGAGTCGCTCTCGCTGCAATGCGCGCAAGCGCTCCAGCACGGCGATTTCGACGGCGTCCAAAACGCGCTCGGCAATGATTTTCACGAGCTCGCTCTGGACGTGCCGTCGATCCGGCACGCCTACGACGCGTTACGCGCGGCGGGCGCCGCCAAGCCGCTGATCGCGGGTTCCGGCTCGTGTCTCTTCGTGCTGGCGCGCGACGCCGCCGAGCGTGATGCACTACACGAGCGCTTGAGGCTCTCGCCGGAGTTCGAGGTCTTCGCAACGGCGTTTGCCCGCGATGATGCGTGGCGGGAGGCCAGCGCGCGCGCGTGACTGCAGTCGTGCTTGCGGGAGGCCCACCCGACGAGGTCTCGGCACTGCAGCCGGGCGCGCCCAACAAAGCCTTCGTCCGCGTGGGAGGCCAGACGCTCGTCGAGCGCGTGCTTCGCGCGCTGCGCGCCGCGCGCGACGTCTCGCACGTCATCGTCGTCGCGCCGCTCGCGACGCATACCGACGCGGCGCTCGCGCTTGCCGACGAGCGCAGGCCGGACGGCAAGCGGATTACCCAGAGCCTGCGCAGCGGTCTGGCCGGCGTTCCACAGGACGAGCTCGTACTCGTCGCGGCCTCCGATCTGCCGGTGCTCACGGCCGGCGCGATCGACGACTTCGTCGCACGAGCCCAACGCCTCGGCGGCGAGATCGGCTACGGCTGCGTCGAACGCGCCGTACACGTCGCCGCCTATCCGGAGGTACCGCATACCTGGGCGCGGCTGCGCGACGGCACCTACTGCGGCGGCGGCCTCTTCACGCTGCGTCCGCGCGTCTTGCCGGCCCTAGAACGCTTCATCGAGCAGCTCGGCGCCGCGCGCAAGAAGCCGTGGCGCCTCGCTAAGCTCTTCGGACCGGGCGTACTGGCGAAATACGCCCTCGGAAAACTCTCGATTGCGGATGCCGAGGCTCGTGCCCGGGCAGTGCTCGGCGCTGCGGTCTACGCCGTCGTCTCGCCATACGCGCAGACCGCCGTCAACGTCGACCGCGCTAGCGACGTCGCGCTGGCAGAGCGAATCATCGCCAACGCTTGAAGAGGTCGTTGCTGATGCCGAACTGATCGAGCGCCTTGCCGACCGTGTGCGCCACGATGTCTTCGACGCTCTTCGGAGCGGCGTACATCGCAGGGATCGGCGGTAAGATGACGGCCCCGATCTCGGCGAGCTGGACGAGCGTACGCAGGTGTCCCAGGTGAAGCGGCGTCTCGCGAACGACGAGCACCAGGGGGCGTCTCTCCTTGAGGCAGACGTCGGCGGCCCGAACGAGCAGGTTCTCGTCCAAAGAAAGCGCGATCGCGGCTGCGCTCTTCATCGAGCACGGGACGACGAGCATGCCGTCGGTGAGAAAGGATCCGCTCGCGATCGCCGCCGCGATGTCATCGTTGCGATACACGACGTCCGCAAGCGCCTCGAACTCGGACGGCGTCGATCCGGTCTCGATCTCGATCGTTCGCCGCGCCGCCGAGGTGATCACGAGGTGCGTCTCGATGCCGCCTGCTGCGCGCAGCGCTTGCAGCGTCGCGCGGCCGTAGACGCTTCCGCTTGCTCCGCTGATGCCGACGACGATACGCTTCATCCGAGCGCAATTACACGCGGGACGGAGGGGCGCCTGGCGGATCGCCGGGAAATCACCACAGCGACGTGAGAGCTTTGGATTCGTCACGCGCGTTCGAGCTGGCCGAGCCCGCCGAGCGCGAAGCCGCCGCCGCCGTGCGCGCGCGAAGGCCGCATTTCAGCGCCTCCGCGCTGAACGCATATGCCGAGTGCGAGCGCAAGTGGTTCTACCGCTACGTCTGCGCCGCGGTCGACGATCCCGGCTCGGCAGCATCGGCGTACGGAAGCGCGTTCCATCTCGCGCTCGAGCGCTTTCACGAGCGGTACGTGCATCCGCAGCCGGACGACGCGGCGGCCATGCACGGCGATCTCGCACGCGAGATCGATGCCGCCTTCGCGCAGTATCGTCATGGCTTTCCTACGGCGGTCGAGTTCGAGATCCAGATGCGACGCGCGCACCGCACCGCACGCAAGTACGTGGAGTGGCTGGCTGCGGAGTCGAAAAGGGCACCGTTTACCGTCGTCGGACGGGAGCTTCCGGTTCAGCTCGACCTCGAGGGATTCACCTTCATCGGCTTCATCGACCGTCTCGACCGCGACGCGCAAACCGGCGGGGTCACCGTCGTCGACTACAAGACCGGGTCGATCGCCGCCTCGGCATCCGAGTACCTCCAAGTCGTGCGGGAGTTCGGCGACTTTCAGCTTCCTTTCTACTATTGGGTGCGCACCGCCGCGGGCGATCGCGTGACGCGCCTGGCCCTCCTGCCGCTCAAGGACGCACTGCTGGACGTACGGCCGGTGAGCCTCGAAGTCGTTCCCGTTCCCGCGGCGGCGGCGCGGCGCGACGCACCGGTCGGGACCATCTCGATTGCGGATCTCGAGCGCGCCAAGGAGCGCATGATCGAGATCTGCCGCGAGCTGACCTCCGCGCAACCGCGCAGCTTCGCTCCGGCCACCGATCCGCAAGCCTGCGTCTTCTGCGCCTACGCTCTCGCCTGCACGCGCCGGCCTCCGCCGGACGGCAATCGCTTCGGCCGGTGATAGCGGCCTCGCTCGATCCTGCGCAGCACGAGGCCGTCGAAGCACCGTTCGACAAGGCGCTTGCGATTTTTGGCAAGGCAGGCTCAGGCAAGACGAGCGCGCTCCTTGCGCGCATCGAGCGCGCGCGCTCGCTCGGCCATCGCACGCCGCTCGTTGCCGGCATCGACGAGCCCGCGCCGGTACGGCTGCACGAGTTCGCTTTGGAGATCCTGCGCGAGAACGGCGCAGAGCCGCGCCTCATCGACGACGTCGAAGCAGCGGCGCTCTTCGCCGAAGCTGCGGTGCCGCTGCTGGCAATGGAGAGCGACCTCATCGAGCTCGAAATCGACCCTGAGGTCCACGGTCTGCGCTCGCCGGAGCGCTTTCTCGAATCGGCGTTTCGCCTGCAGCGCAGGTTGAGCGAGGCATTGATCTCGGCCGACGGCTTCCTGGAACTCTCGCTCACCGGGGCGACCGAGTTTTACGCAAAGCCGCCCAACTTCGCCCAGCCGGACCTCATCGCGTCCACGAAGAGCGAGCATCGCTCGTCGCTTGCGGTCTCGCCCGAAGAGCTGAAGCGCCAGTATCGCCGCGAGGTCGATCTCGCAAAGCTGCTCGCGCAACTGTACCGCGCCTACGCAGCGCTCTTGCGCGAACGGCGCTGCGCGCCGGGACGCGACGCCGTTTCGGCCGCAGTGGACGCTCTGCGTGGGGACGCCCCGTTGCCGGCGCGGATCGCGCAGCGCTATGCGCTCGCCTTCCTGGACGACGCGCAGGACCTCACCGTCGGCGAGATCACGCTGCTCCAGCGCGTCTTCGGCGAAGCGCTTCCCGGCGTCACGCTCGCCGGAGACCTCGGTGCCGAGATGCGCGCGGGCGCACGGCGCGACCGCGTCTTTGCGAGCGCCGGCACGCGCGTCGAGCTCTCCCGCTCCTACAGGGCGCGTCCCCCGCTCGAGACCGCGCGGCCCGCCACGCAGCGTGAGGAAGCGCGCTCGATCGCCGCGCACGTAGCGGCGCTGCTTCGCAACGGCGCCGAGCCCGGGCGCGTCGCCGTGCTTCTCCGTTCGGTCGCGGCCGCCGCCGCGTACGAGGAGGCGCTCCTCGACCGCGATATCTTCGTCCGGATTGCCGGCGATTACAACGTATTCGCCGACCGCCGCGCTCTCGACGCGATCGCACTTCTCTGGAACGTATACGATCCGGCGCGCCACGAATGGCTCCTGCGAACCTTGGAGGGTGCCGCTCTTGCGCTCTCCGATGCATCGCTGGCCGTGCTCTGCGGCGAGCCTGCGGACCGGCAGACCGTGCTCTTCGAAGAGGAGCCGCCGCGGCCGCCTTCAGGCGAACGCAAGCGCGACCCCGAGCGCGCCGTGCGCCTTTCGCAAAATGTCCTCGGCGCAGCGTGCGATGCCTCGCTCTCGGAGATCGCGCGCGAGCGCGTCGACGCGTTTCGCGCGGCGCGCGAGCGTTGGCTCGAGGCCCGCCGCGCCTTGCCCTTCGAAGATTTCGCGCGGCTGGTGTGGAGGGAAGGGCTCGCACGCGAGGGCGCGCCTGGATCGGCGCGCGCGCGCGCGCAGCAGCACGCGCTGCACCTGCTGCTCGGGCGGATGCACGCGTATCTCGAGAGCCATGCCGGCGCGTCGCTCGGCGACGTGCTCGCCGATGCCGAGCTACGCGCGCGCAGCAAGCTCGAGGTCTGCGAGCTTCCAGACGGTCGCGACGCAGTGCATCTGATGAGCGTCGAAGCCGCACGCGGCTTGACCTTCGATCACGTCGTCATCGCGAACGTGCGCCCGGGCGCCTTTCCTTGCTGGTACGCTCCCGACGCATTTCTCTTCAGCCCGAGCCTCGGCATGATCCCCAAAGACAACGTCGGCGACGCGACGACGGCGAGAACGGCGAAGTTCACGTACTATCTGTATCGCGTGAAGGCGCGCGACGCGTACAACGCACGCGAGCGCCGCGTCTTCTCCTATGCGCTGAGCCGCGCGACGCGCTCGCTCTACGTGTGCGCGTGGGGACGACCGACGCGCGCGCTCTCCGCCCCAGAGTTCTTGGAAGAGCTGCGTTAGGGAGACGCTGGTGCAGCTGCGCACGATCCCCGCCGCCGAGTACGCGCGCTCGGTTCTCCCTCTCTCGGCGACGCTCTGGGCCGGGCGCCGTAACTTGCGCACCTACGTCGCGCAGACGCTCGAGATCGCGCAGGGGACGTACGGAAAACGCTACTACCGCACGCTCGGCCTGTACGACGGCAGCGAGCTCGTGGCATCGTGCAAACGGTACGAGCGCTCCATTCGCGTCGGTGCCCGGCGCTTGCGCGCCTTCGGCGTCGGCGCGGTCTTCACGCCAGAGCCGTTGCGCGGGCGCGGGTATGCGAGCGCCATGCTCGCCATGGCACTCGATGCCGGGCGCGGTGAGGGCTTCGATGCAGCGTATCTCTTCTCCGATATTCGTCCGCGATTCTATGAAGAGCTCGGGTTTCGGCGTCAGCCGTCGCGCTCGATCGCACTTCGTGCCGATATGCTCGCGAAAGGCCGCATCGAGATCGCTAGGCTCGAGGAGCGCGACTGGGAAGGCGTGCGACGCTGCTTCTCGCTGCTCGACCGCTCGCGCCCATGGAGCTTCGCGCGTACGCCGCTGGTCTGGGACTGGGTGCGCATGCGCCTGCGGCACGGCTCAGAGCACGTGCGCGGGGCGGAGGCGAGTTTCGTCGTACGCGAGCGCGGCGGCGTGCGGGCCTACGTCGTGGGCATGCGCGTGCCGGAGCGCGACACGTACGTCGTCGATGAGTTCGGCTTCGCCGACGACAAGGGTGCGAGCGCGCTCGCGCTCCTGCTCCGCGGCGCCGCGGGAGACTTGCGCCGCATCTCCGGCTGGCTTCCTCCCGACGGCGTTCGTAGGCTTCTTCCGCGCGGGACGGTGCGCGAACGGCGCACCGCGATCTTCATGATCGCGCCGCTCACGAGCGAGGGCAAACGCTGGTGCACGCTCTGCGAACGCCCCTCGAACGCCGACGGCGTCTGGGCGACGGATCACATCTGATCGAAGAGCCCCGCTTGTTGCGGAGCACCAGGAACGAGCGAGGCCACGCGTAAGCCGAGCAGACGCACCGGCGCACCGTTGAGCTGCGCGCGGCGCAGGCAGTGCACCGCCGCGCGAAAGATGCGGCGCGCGTCGCGCGTGGGCTCGACAAGACGCGTCTGGCGGCCGAGCGTCGAGAAGTTCGCGCGCGTGATCTTCACGCCGACGGTCCGTGCGCTGAGGTCCTCTCGTGCGAGAGCCTCCGCAATCTCCTTCGCCTGTTCGCGCAGCAGCGCCACGAGCGCGGCCTCATCGCGTACGTCGTATTCGAACGTTTCTTCGCTGGAGATCGACTTCGTCTCGCGCCCGGGCTCGACCGGTCGCGCGTCCATTCCGCGCGCGAGATCTCGTACGTGCGCGCTCCACGACCCGAAAAGTGCACGCAACGCGGCGTCCTCGAGCGCCACGAGATCCCCGATGGTGGCGACGCCGACGCTTTCGAGTTTCGCCTGCGTCTTCGGACCGATTCCCCAGAGCCGGCCGACGGAGAGCGGCGCAAGGAATGCCGCCTCTTCGCCCGGCGCGATTGCGAGCACGCCGTCCGGCTTGCAAGAATCGGACGCGATCTTCGCCACCATCTTGCCGCTCGCAACGCCCGCGCTCACCGTGAGCCGGGTCGCAGCAAGGACCTCCGCTCGGATCGCGCGCGCGATCTCGCACGCCTCGTCGAACGCGATCTCGCCGAGCCCGACGAAAGCTTCGTCGAGAGAGAGTCCTTCGACCGGAAATCCGCGAGCGCCGAAGATCGCGAAGATCTCGCGAGAGACCGCTTTATACGTTGCCATGCGCGGCGGAACGACGACGAGATCGGGGCACGCTTCGCGCGCGCGATAGAGCGGCACTGCGGACCGCACGCCGAACGGACGCGCTTCGTACGAGGCTGTCAGGACGACGGCGCGGCGGCTCGATCCGGCGACCGCCAGCGGTTTTCCGCGCAGACGCGGATCGTCGCGTATCTCGACGCTGGCGTAGAAGGCGTCTACGTCGAAGTGCGCGACAAACACGTTACACCATGGCGGCGCCGCGCGCGATGGTCGCGATCGTCTGCATGTTGCGCGCGTCGTCCTCGTCGCTGCCGGGCGTCTCGAGGATCGCGGTCTTTTCGCTCAGCTCCGGACGAGCGAGCAACGCGCGAAAACCTTCGACGCCGATGTTGCCGTCGCCGATGTGCCAGTGCCGGTCGCGATTGGCGCCGAGCGGAACCTCGGTGTCGTTGAAGTGAAAGAGATGAATCTTGTCGAGGCCGATGGATTCGGCCGCCTCATAGACGAAGCGGTCGACGCCAGCCGTCCCATTGATCTCGTAGCCTGCAGCCCAGGCGTGCGCGGTGTCGAGACAGACGCCAAGCTGCGGATGGTCGAGCGCGACGATGAACCGTCCGAGCTCTTCGAGCGTGCCGCCGGCTAGGCTTCCGGCACCAGCAGAGTTCTCCATCACGAGGACCACGCCGGACGGAATCGTTGCGAGTACGGCCTCGAGGGCGTGACAGATTGCCGCAAAGCCCTCTTTGCGATCGCCTTTGCCGTACGAGCCGAGATGCGTGTTGACGTAGCGGATCCCGCCACGCCCCGCGACCGCGAGGTCGGCTTCCAGCAGGCGCACCGAGCCGGCATAGATCTTTTCGTCCGCGCTTGCGAGGTTGATGAGATACGGCGTGTGCGTGACACAGGGGTCGATCCCCGCATCGCGCCGCAGTGCCGCGAACTCGTCGAGGGTTGCTTGACTCGCGACGGACGGCCGATAACTGCGCGGGTTGGTGGAGAAGACCTGCATCGCGCTGCATCCGACGGCGCGCGCGTGCGCGACTGCCGCGGCGTACCCGCCTGCGACGCGAACGTGAAGGCCTATCCTCATGGGCGAATCAGGACGTGATCGGAAGTTCGAGCGGCTGGCCGGATTCGAGCTCGAGCGTCGGCAAGTCGTCGAGGGAGCGCAGCCCGAAGGACTCCAGAAAGAGCGGCGTCGTCTTGTACAGCAACGGACGCCCGACGACTTCCTTGCGACCGGCTTCCGCGACGAGGTTGCGGTCGAGCAGCGTCGAGACGACGCTGTCGGAGTTGACGCCGCGAATCGCCTCGATCTCGCTCTTGGTCACCGGCTGCATGTGCGCGACGATTGCCAGCGTCTCGAGCGCTTGCACGGAGAGGTTGTTCTTCGGGGGTAGGAGGTAGGCCTCGACCGCGCCGCGCACGAGCGGCGACGTCGCAAAACGGTAGCCCCCGCCGGCCTCGCGCACGACGATGCCGCGTTCCGCGTACTCCTCTTCCAGACGCTGTAACGCGAGCGCGACGGCCTTTTCATCCTCGCCGACGAGTTTCGCGATGCGCTTGGTCTCGAGCGGTTCGCTTGCGACAAAGAGCAGCGCTTCGATCGCGCCTCTGATGCGGTCGGCGGCGGCGTGCAGGGCCTCGCCGTCACCGTGCGATTCGATGGGGTCGAAAGGAACGACGTGCTCTTCGATCGGCATTCGACTTCTCAGCGCTCTCGAGCGACGGGCAGCAGGAGAATATCATCGAATGCGGCGGGCTGCTCGTAGGCGACGCGCCGGCGTCGCACGAGCTCCAGCACCGCGAGAAACGTCGCGATGATGATCTCGCGCGTGGCGCCGAGCTCGCGGCAAAGCGTAGAGAACAACACCTCGCCGCGCTCCTTCAACGCGCGCGTGATGTAATCCATCTGCGCGAGCACCGAGATTCGTTCCGCCGCGATCGAGCGCTTTTCGGGCCGGGCCTCCCGAAGCATGGCGATGAAGGCGCGATTGAGTTTTTCGACGTCGATGCGGTAGCGCTGAACGAGCGCGCTCGATGGGTCGCCGGATTCGCGGGTAAAAAAGCCCGCAGCTTCGTGCTGACGCGCGCGCAGGTCGTCGCCGAGCTCACGATACTTCGAATACGCGATGAGCCGCCGGCGCAGCCGCTCCTCGACTTCCTCGGGCGACTCGCCCTCTTCAGCGAGAAACTCATTGGGAACCGGCGGCAGCAGCGCCCGCGATTTGAGGAAGACGAGCGTCGCGGCGATGACCAGGTACTCGGCCGCCACCTCCACGTCGAGTTCTTCCATCATCGAAACGTACGCGAGATACTGTTCGGCGACGGAGGCGAGAGGCACGGTGGCGATATCGAGCTGCTGCTCCTTGACGAGATGCAAGAGCAAATCGAGCGGTCCGTCGAAGACGTCGAACCGTACCACACACGAGGACTGATCCGTTTCCCGCGCCTCCGCTACGGCGGATTCGCCGTTCAAGAGCTCTTCTGCTCGACCGCGGGCACGATGCTCGGCGGCTCCCCGAAGGCTGCTGGATTCTTCGCCAGATAGTCGAGCGCCAAATCGACGAGGCGCTTCTCGTTCACGTATTTGAGCGTACGGCGCGCCTCGGCGATTTCGAACCACCGGCACTCCTCGACTTCATGATCGTGATTGTCGGCTTCGCCCGACAGGTAGCGCATGAGATAGAACGTGACGCTCTTGCGGTGCTTGGCCTTGCCGACGTAGAACCAGAACGATATCTCGTTCAAGCGCGTGATGATCTCGCCCCAGCAGCCCGTCTCCTCGCGAACCTCACGCAGCGCCGCTTGCTCGTGCGTTTCGTGCCGCTCCACGTGGCCTTTGGGCAGCGTCCAAATACGGGGAGAGCGGCGCCCGATGAGAAGGGCATCGTAGCCCGACTCGTGGCGACGCAGCACCAAGCCCCCTGCCGAGACCTCGTACTTGATCCGCATGATATCTACCTAAAACCGCCTTCAGAGATATGAGGAGGCGCCTCGACCGCGCCCCTTCGCCTACCTCCATTATAGCGGCTACCGCCAAGAAGGCCTCCAGTGTTCGTATCCCGCTTCCCCCCTTGCTCGAGCGAACAAACTAGCTTAATCTACTAGATAGATGAGAAGCGTAGGGTTGTTCGAAGCCAAGACCCATCTCTCGGCGCTCGTCGACGATGCGGTCGCCGGAAAGACGACGATCATTACCCGGCGCGGGAAGCCTGTCGCGGAGATCGCTCCCGTGTCGCGCGAGCGCCGAACTGCAGCAGAAAACGCACTGTCGCGGCTGAAAGCGCTGCGGTCGCGCCTTGCCGCAGAGGGCAAGCTCAGGGATCTGAACATCCGCTCCCTGATCGACGAAGGACGCAAGTGATCGCCGTCGATGCGAGCATTGCGCTCGCTTGGGCACTCCAGGAGCGAGAGCACGCGGACGCAGCCGCCGCGCTCGCCTACGTCACGGAGCACGGTGCGTATGTGCCGGGAAACTTTCAGTCCGAGATCGCCCACGCGCTGCTCCAGGCAGAGCGCAGGAGACGTTTGAGTGAAACTGACGTGACGGAGGCGCTCAGCGCCCTTCTCGCATTGCCCCTGACCGTCGAGCTCCCCGACCCGCACGTCATTGCGTCGGTAGCGCGCGCACATGGGCTGACGTGCTACGACGCTTCCTATCTGGCGCTCGCGCTGCAAGCCCAGCTGCCGCTCGCAACCGTTGACGCGGGCCTTACTGCAGCTGCTCGCGCGGCAAAATGTTTGTGGAAGCCGAGGTCCTAGCAAACAGTTTTGCGCTTGTGACGCCTCTCTAGTGCGATGATTCACGTTCCAATCCTTCCCGCGGGCCTTCCGGCCGGAGCGACGCCCGTTCAGCTCTTTCACGCGGGGAGGAGCCTAATCGCAATAACGTACGATCTGCCCGGCGCCTGGCGTCGATCGCACCATCTGCTCTATATTTTCATCGCGAACGCAGCAACGCTGAAAATCAACGGCGAGGCGCCATGGCCACGCGTCTCTTTGCGGCTCGCCAGTGAAAGGATGAAGATTATGCGCGTCTGGCAACGCGGTCAGGAGGTGGTGATCGTCGTCTCCAACGGGCTCACACAAGCGGAGCTTGCGCACATCAAGAGCGCGATGGAAAGCGAAGCTCACTAGGGAAGCTAGCCTTGTCGGCGCTACGTTTCGGGTGGCAGAGGCGGGCGCCAACGTAGATCGGGCTGGCGGGCGGCGCGCGTCTCATCGACGCGGCCCACGACGGTCGTGACCGGTGCGTCGAAGAGCTCCCGCGGGTCGGATTGCGCCGCCGCGACGATCTCGCGCAGGGCGGCAACGAACTCGTCGAGCGTCTCCTTCGACTCCGTCTCGGTCGGCTCGATCATCAAACACTCCGGCACGATCAGCGGAAAGTAGACGGTCGGCGCCATGAAACCGCGGTCGAGCAGCGCCTTGGCGATGTCGAGCGCGCGCACGCCGGTCTTCTTTTTGAGGCTCTGCGCCGACGCGACGAACTCGTGCCGGCAGACCTCCGGATACGGCGTCTCGAGAAACTCGGCGATCTTCACGCGCAGGTAGTTTGCATTGAGCACGGCGTACTGCGACACGTTCGCGAGCCCTTCGGCACCGTTGGCGTAGAGATAGGCCAGCGCCCGCACGGCATGCGCGAAGTTCGACCAAAACGAGCGCACGGGCCCGATCGATTTCGGCCGGTCGAAGTCGAGGCGATAACGATCTGCGTCGCGCACGACGTAGGGCGTCGGAAGATACTCGACCAAATGCGGCGCGACGCCGAGCGGCCCGTGTCCGGCTCCGCCGCCGCCGTGCGGAATGGTGAACGTCTTGTGCGTGTTCAGGTGCATGAGATCGAAGCCCATGTCACCAGGACGCGTGTTGCCCATCAGCGCGTTCGCGTTGGCACCGTCGTAGTACATGAGGCCGCCCGCCTCGTGAACGGCGTCGGCGATCTCGTGGATGCGCTCTTCGAAGAGGCCGAGCGTATTCGGATTCGTCATCATGCAGACTGCGGCGTCCGCGCCGAGCACGGCGCGAATCTCGGCGGGATCGACCCGGCCGCGCGCGTCGCTCTTCACCGAGACGACGGTGAAGCCGGCCATCGTCGCCGATGCCGGGTTCGTTCCGTGCGCGGTGTCCGGTACGATAACTTTGTCTCGTTTCGTCTCACCGCGATCCTTGAAGTATTTCTTCGCGATCAAGAGCGCGGCGAGCTCGGCTTGCGCGCCCGCCGCCGGATTCAACGAGAACGCCGCCATACCGAAGAGCGAGCAGAAGCTGCGCTCGAGCTCGTGCATTACCTGTAGCGCGCCTTGTGCGAGCTCGTCGGGAACGAACGGGTGCAGCTCCGCGAACTCGCGCAGGTTCGCGAGCGCATCGTTGATCCGCGGGTTGTACTTCATGGTGCACGACCCGAGCGGATAGAACCCTAAATCGATGCCGAACGTGCGCTGCGAGAGGCGCGTGTAATGACGCACGACGTCGAGCTCGGTGTTGTCCGGAAGCGGCAAATCGTCGCGCAGCGTGCTCGCGGGCATGAAGCTTTGGAGAGGCTTCCCATGCTCGACGTAGCGGGTCGCTCGGCCCGTCTGCCCCGTCGCGAAGATCAGCGGGGATGCGGTACGATCAGATGCCTGCGCCGACACGCACGACCTCCTCCAGCGCTGCCCCGAGCTTCGCGATCTCGTCCGACGTCGTGAGCTCGGTCGCGGTCATGAGTACGCACGTCGCGTACTCCGGATACCACCGCCCGAGATCGAGGCCGCCGAGGATGCCGCGCGCGCGCAGTGCGCCGAGCACCTCGCCCGCCGGGCGCCCGACGTCGGCGACGAATTCGTTGAAGAACGGCACGGAGAATGCCAGCCGAACCCCTGCGTTCGCAACCGCCGTCGCGAGTTCGCGCGAACGCTCGAGGTTGAGTGCGGCGACGTCGCGCAGTCCCGTCTTTCCGAGGAGCGCCAGGTAGATCGTGGCGATGAGCGCGCAGTGCGCTTGGTTCGTGCAGATGTTCGACGTCGCGCGCTCGCGCCGGATGTGTTGCTCGCGCGCCTGCAGCGTCAGAACGTACGCGGTGCGGCCCGCGTTGTCGACGCTCTTGCCGACGAGCCGGCCGGGAATGCGCCGCACGTGCTCGTCCTTCGTCGCGATAAACCCGACGTACGGACCGCCGTAGGCCAGCGGCACGCCGAAGGACTGCGCCTCTCCGGCGACGATCTGCGCGCCCCAGGAACTCGGCGTCGCCAGAGCCGCGAGCGCGAGCGCCTCCGCAACGACCGCGATCGGTACGGCGCCGCGTTCGAGCACCGCACGCAGCGCATCCGCGTCGAGCGTGTCGACGTTGCCGAAAAAGTTCGGTGACTGCAGGGCGACGCCGGCGTATTCGTACGATGCGACAGCGTCGGCCAGCGCGCGTAGATCCGTCGTGCCATCGGCGGCGAGCGGGATCTCGTCGACGAGGACGTCGAGTCCGTCGCAGTAGGTGCGCAGGACCGCGCGGTAGTTGGGGTGCACGGCGCGGGAGACGAGAAAGCGGTGTCTTCCCGTTGCGTTGATCGTCATGATCGCGCTCTCCGCGAGCGCCGTCGCTCCATCGTAGACGGAGGCGTCCGCGACGTCCATCCCGGTGAGCAGGCAGATATAGGTCTGCCACTCGTAGATCGCCTGCAGATACCCCTGAGAGACTTCGGCCTGATATGGCGTGTACGCCGTCAAGAACTCGCCGCGCATTGCAAGCGCTGCGATCGCCGGCGGAGCGTAGTGCCGGTATGCGCCGCCGCCGAGAAAGGAGACGAGGTCGACGCCCGTGTTACGCTTGGCGAGCCGCTCGATGCGTCGGCGAATCTGGTACTCCGGCAGCGCCGGAACGATGTCGAGCTTCGCGCGCAGCTTCAGCTCCTCGGGGACCTGCAGCAATGCATCGATCGACTCGACGCCGACGGCCTCGAGCATCGCATCGATATCGGCCTGGGTGTGGGGCGTGTACAAGGCTTACTCGGCGATGAGCTTTTCGTAGTCGCGAACGGAAAGCAGATTCTTCGCTTCCGCCGGATCCTTGAGCTTGAGCCGCAAGAACCAGCCCGCGCCGAACGGATCGCGGTTGACCGCGGCCGGATCGTTTTCGAGCGCTGCGTTGACCTCTTCGATTTCACCAGAGATCGGCGTGAAGAGGTCGGAGACCGCCTTGACCGACTCCACGACGCCGATATTCCCGAACTGTTCGACCTGCTTCCCCGGCTTCGGCAGCTCGACGTAGACGATGTCGCCGAGAGAGTTCTGCGCGTAATCCGTGATGCCGATCACCGCGCGATCGCCCTCGATGCGAACCCACTCGTGTTCCTTGCTGTAGAGCAACTGCTCCGGCTGCGCCACTAACGACTCCTCTTGTAGAACGGCATGGCGACGACGCGCGCGTCGTGCCGCGTGCCACGAATCTCGACCGCAACCGTGGTTCCGATGGTTGCAGCATCGCGCTCGAGTAGTGCGGTCGCGACGTTGGTTCCTCCCCCTACCGACGGGGCGAAGGAGCCGCTGCGCACTTCGCCGACGCGCCGGTCCCCGGCGTAGACCGGATAGCCCTCGCGCGCCGGCGTGCGCCCGGCCATGGCGAGCCCGGCGATCCGCGCGTAGTCGTCACGTTCGAGTTGCTGGGCGAGTGCCTCGCGGCCCGTGAACGCCGGTTTTGCCAGCTTGAGCGCCCACGCTTGACCGCCTTGCACGGGCGTGATCTCTTCGGTCAGCTCGTGTCCGTACAGCGGCATTCCGGCTTCCAAGCGCAGCACGTCGCGCGCGCCGAGACCGCAAGGCTCGAGGCCATCTCGCGCGTGCGCGCGCAGCAGCGCGTTCCAGACGTTCGAAGCGTACGCTCCGTCGACGAAGATCTCGAAGCCGTCCTCGCCGGTATAGCCGGTGCGCGCGATGGTCGCGGGAATGCCCTCCACTTCCGTCTCGGCGCAGAAATAGTAGCGCATCGCCGCGAGATCGTCGTCGACGTGCGGCTGCAGCATCGCCACCGAAGCGGGGCCTTGAATCGCAACGAGCGCATCTTCACCGTGACGGTTCTCCATGCGCACGCCGGAAGGCCGGTTGGAGAGCAGCTCCCACATTTTGCTCGCGTTTGAGGCGTTGACCACGAGGAGCCAATGGTCGTCGGCGAGGCGGTAGAAGATCGTGTCGTCGTGCGTTCCGCCGCGCTCGTTGCAGAAGATGTTGTACCGCGCTTGCATCGGCTTCATCGATGCGACAGCATTGATCGTCAGGGTGTCCGCCCATGAAGCGACCTGCTCGCCGCTCAAGCGAAACTGCCCCATGTGCGAAAGGTCGAAGAGTCCGGCGCGATTTCTGACCGCGTCGTGCTCCTTGAGCACGCTCGTGTACTGCACCGGCATCTCGAACCCGCCGAACTCGACCATCCGCGCACCGATCTTCACGTGCTCGTCGTAGAGCGCGGTTCGCCGTGCCGTCTGATTCATGGCTTCGGCTTCTCCTCGGGATAGGTGTTGAGGAAGTTCAACGTCGAGTGCGCGACCAGCTTCCCTCCGCTTCGCACCTGCACTTCGCCGTAGCAAATGCGCCGTCCGGCGCGCAGGACCGTCGCCTCGGCGACGAGATCGTCCGGCGGGAGAGCCGGAGCCAGAAAGTTACACTGCAACGCAACCGTCGTCGTGTCTTGGTCCCGGCCGTAAATCGACGCCAGCGCGATGTAGAAGACCGTGTCGCACAGACTCACGATCGCGCCGCCGTGGATCGCGCCCGTGCCGTTGGAGATTTCCGCGCGCCACGGCATGCGCATGACGGCCTTGCCGTGCTCGACGTGCTCGAGCTTGAGGTCGAGCAGCGCGACGAAGTGGCTCTTCTGCTTCTCCCATTGCCGCACCGCGTGGTCCCGGTCGATCTTCACCGCACGCGACCCTTCATCGCCGGGGCGCGAACTCATTGTCATCTGAGGAAGTCGAGCGTCCCGCCGTGCAACCAATGCGCGCCGTCCACGCAGAGCGTCGCGCCGCTCACCCACGACGCCTCGTCCGAGCAGAGCCAGAGCGCCGCGCGCGCCACGTCCTCGGGGCTGCCGAGCCGCCCCAGCGGAATCTCCTTGCGCACCGCCTCGTCGACGCCGGCACCCCAGAGATTTTTGTCCGTGCCCTCGGTGTGAATCGGCCCGGGAGCGATGGCGTTCGCACGAATCCCGTAGCGCCCCCACTCCGCCGCGAGCGTCCGCGTCATCGCGAGAACGCCGGCTTTGGCGCTCGCCGAATGCAGCACGCCGGGTTCGCCGCTCCACGCATAGGTCGCGACGATGTTGAGAATCGCCCCACGGCTCGCGCGCAATGCATCGAAGGCGAAACGCGTGCAGTGGAACGTGCCGAGCAGAACGATGTCGACGACGCTCTTGAAGCCATTCGGCGACAGTTGCTCCGACGGCACGATGAAGTTTCCGGCCGCATTGTTCACGAGCACGTCTATGCTTCCGGTGCGTTCGACGATCTCGCCCGCGACCGCTTCCACCCGTTGCGCGTCGCGCACGTCGGCGCAAAGACCGAAGATGCTGCCGCTCGGCGCGAGCGCGGCCGTTTCGTCGAGCTTCTCTTGCCGTCGCCCGATCACGCAGACGCGCGCGCCTTCCGCCGCAAACGCCAGCGCCATCGCGCGGCCTAAGCCGCTTCCGCCGCCGGTTACGACGGCCGTTTTGTCGCGAAAGCGGTCGCTCAAAAAACGTCCCCTTCCTCGGCGAGCATCCGGCGTAGGTACAGCGGCAGCGAGAAAATCCGGCGATGCGTCTCGCCGTCGTAAAATAGGCTCGTGCCGTGCAGCTGGTCGCAATACGCGTCCACGACGCGCGGATCGAGCCCTGCAACGTCGACCGCATCGCTGCAGGCGAGAAACGCCCAGTCCGTATCGAAGGCCGGGACGTGCGTGAAATACGACGCGACGAAACGAAAGTGCCGGCGCAGCGTTCGCGCCATCTTGCAGTGCAACGCGGCGTTGTGCACCGATCCCGTGGAGGCCTGTAGCGCGTAGACGCCGCCCGGTGCGAGATGCGCTTTGATCGATGCGAAGACGCCGTCGTTGAAGAGCGGATGACTCGGCGAGTCTGCGAGCGGTTCGGTGAGATCGGAGAGAATGGCACCGTACGTCTCGTTGTTTTCGGCGAGAAACGCCAGAGCGTCGCCTACGACCACGCGAGCTCGCGCATCGTCGAAGGCGCCCGCCGACCATTCCGGCAGGTACTGCTTGCACAGCTCGACGACCAGCCCGTCGATGTCGACCATCGTGCAGCGCTGCACGTCGTCGCGCCGGAGAACCTCGCGCAACGTCGCCCCCTCGCCGCCGCCCAAGATCAAGACGTCGGAGCGGTCTGCCGTGGCGGCCAGCGCCGGGTGGACGAGCGCCTCGTGATAAATCCGCTCGTCGCGCTGCGCGCTTTGCGTGTCGCCGTCAAGCACGAGCATCTTGCCGAAGACCGGCGTCTCGATGACGGCGACCTGCTGAAACTCCGAGCGCCCGCTATAGAGCACGCGCTCGACGGCATGATGGTGCTGCTCCGTCGGCGCAAACTGCTCGACGTACCAGTTCCAGTACTCAGTCTTTGGCGAGGTCCGAGTCTCTAAGCGGAAAGGACGCGCGTGTCATGGTCGCGCGTGAGGACATGCGTGAAACGCCGGTCCGCCGATTGCAGCACACCGCGCTTGACCTCCGACGTAATCGTGCTCTGTGCGCGCAGCGCTTTGGCCGCGTGCTCGCAGGCAAGCCATGGGTCGGTATGATCGCCACAGGTATAGAAATCCATGGCCGCATAACCGAGCTCAGGCCACGTGTGAATCGAAATGTGCGATTCCGCCAAAACCACGACGCCTGAAACGCCTTGAGGTTGAAAGCGGTGAAAAGCCACCTCCATGACGGTTGCGTTGGCGGCCTTCGCCGCGCCGATCATCATGTCGCGGACCGCGTCTACATCCGTGAGCACCTCCGGATCGCACCCCGACAGCTCACAGACGATATGGGTACCGAGTGCCTTCAATTTATGGTTTCTCCTCGTGCCCCTTCGGGGGATCCCACCTCCGGACTTCGTCGGCTGGCGCCTGCGGTGCAGTCACGTCCCCGACCTATCGACGAGCTCTTGCCGGCGCGTTCCGGTGCACGGGCGACTCGTCGCGATGGCGCGAAAGGGCGCACCTTCCCCAAGACCGTTCGACCCACGGTTCCCCGCAGGTTCCGCGCAATCATACCCCCCTGCGCCACCCGTGTAAAGGGTTCGCGCAGGCAGGCTGCTGCCGTGGTGGGCCATCGGACGAAAATCGGACGTCCGCTCGCTAGGATGATCTCACCTTTCCACAAGGACGGCCAGCATGAAATCCTACTTCCGTTTCGCGGTGCTGCTCGGGATCGCGGCCTCGGGCCTCTTCGTCAAGGCGCCCGCAACTGCCGCGCCCGTACTCTCCGGGCAGTGGACCTGTCTCGCGTACGGCGCGCAAGTCAACTGGTTTCAGAACATCCTGTTCCATCCCGACGGAACGTACGCCCTCGGCGACGCTCGCAAGCCATACGCGCCCGGACGCTATTCGATCGACTCACGCAACATCGTCCACTTCCTTGGCGGCGGTGACGACGAGTTTCTAGGGCTCTACAAAGGCGGTGCCGTCTATCTGAAGTCCAGAACCGATTCGGGACCGTTTGAAAAGCGCGGCTTCAACGTCACCTTCAAGTGCGGGCGCAACGGCAGGCAGTAAAAGCGGATCGCGCTCCGCGTTGGGCTTTCGCCGTCATGACGGCCGCAAGACGAAAACCGAACGCATGCCAGCGTAGGATCACGCCAGCCAACTCTCGCCGCCGACGCTTCATAAGGACTCATATTATGAAACTCTACCTTCGCCTCACCGCGCTCCTCGGATTGACGGCCGTATCCCTTGCCGCATTCGTGGGCTGCGGTCCGGAAGCCGGGATAGGCGGCGCTCTATCCTTGCTCACCGAGTGCTCCCTCCTTCCGGTCCGATGCCCGTATCCGGTGCTTTACGTCGCGAACTACTCCGCAAACAACGTCGCGAGATACAACGAGCCCTACCACACGGGTAGCGGGCCGGCTGACACCTACGCGGATGTCTCGCCCGTCGGCATCGCGGTGAATGACAAGTTTCTGGTAACGGATCGAACCGACGGCAGCGTCACCGTGTTCCAGTTTCCGGTACTTAAGGGAGCCACGCCGAGCGCACACTTTGGGACCTCCGCGGGCGGCTTCATGGCGTTCGACCCGCAAGGCAACCTCTGGGCAACCTCGCAGAATGCCGTCGTCGTCGAATACGTGCCGCCGTTTACCAACAGTAGCACCGAGTCCAATGGCCTAACCGACGGCATCACCGATTCGTACGGCATCGCCTTCGACTCGAGCGGCAACGTGTACATCTCCAATGCCGACAGCAGCGGAACGGTCGTGATGTACGCGCCGCCGTACAGCACGCTCGGCACGACGATCACGGTTCCCGAAGCCAACCCAAAACTCCACGGACTTGCGGTGGACGGTTCTCAACTGCTCGTCGCCGATACGGCCAACAACGAAATCCTCGTCTACAATCTGCCGCTGAGCGGCAACACCCCGGTCGTGACGTTTAGTGTGACGGCGGCGCTCGGATTGGCAGTCGACTACAATAACGTCCTATACGTTAGCGAGCAGGGCAACAACAAAATCGACCTGTTCGTTCCGCCGTTCTCGAACGGGATGAGCCCTTCGGGCACGCTCACCAACGGACTTGACGGCGCCTTCGGTCTCGCCGTCGCGCCACACCACACATGACAAGTTCGGGGCCGTTCGAAAAAGCGCGGCTTCAACGTCACCTTCAAGTGCGGGCGCAACAGCAGGTAGGAGAAGCGGACCGCGCTCCGCGTTGGGCTTTCGCCGTCATGACGGCCGCCGGGCGAAAAAACGGACACTTCATCTCGTAGGATGGTTTCAACTTTCCACAAGGGGTTCATCATGAAATTTGACCTTCGTATCGCTGCCCTCTGCGCAATGGCGGCAACCGGTCTCGTCGTGCTCAGCGCCTGCAAAGGCCCAATTACCAGTGCGGCGCAAATCGGCCATTTTTGTCCGCCCACGCCGATCTTCTGCCGCCTATTCGTTGCGAACTATTCTGGAAACGACGTGGCCGCATATGACACGGATTTGAGCAATCCGAGGCCGGGAATCGTGACTACCGATGCGGCGCCCGTCGGCATCGCCGCGAACAACAAGTACGTCGTGACTGATCGAGTCACGGGCAGCGTTACTGCGTTTGCCTGGCCACTAACCAACACGAGTACGCCGGTCGCGACTTTTGGAACTTCGGCAGGCGGCTTCATGGCGTTCGATCCGAACGGCAACCTCTGGGCAACATCGCAGAACGCCGTCGTCGTCGAGTACGTGCCGCCGTTCACGAACAGCACCGTCGAATCCAACGGTTTAACCGACGGCATCACCGATTCGTACGGAATCGCCTTCGACTCCGGCGGCGATATGTTCATATCAAACGCAGACAGCAGTGGAACGATCGTCATGTACCCTGCGCCGTACACGACCTTGGGCACGACGATCACGGTTCCCGACACGAACCCCGGATTGCACGGACTTGCCGTCTCAGGCTCCCAGCTTTTCGTGGCCGACACGAGAAACAACAGGATCCTGGTCTATAATCTGCCGCTGGGCGGCAACGTGCCGAGTGTGACCTTCACGACGACGGCACCACTGGGGTTGACGGTCGACACTCACGGCAACCTCTATATCACCGAACAGGGCCACGACAAGATCGACGTGTTCACGCCGCCGTTCTCGAACTCCAGCTCGCCCGCGCGATCGATAACGAGCGGATTGAGCGGCGCCTTCGGCTTGAGCTTCTTTTAAACCCAAACCCTCTAAGTCATGGACCTAACATCCGAGGAACGCGCGCTGGCACGCATGGTTGCCGACGGCAAGTCAAATCGCGCCATCGCGGTCGCTCTTGGGGTAAGCCTGCGCACGGTTGAAAATCGCCTACAGGTTATCTTTGCAAAGCTCGACATTGAGTCGCGCGACGCGCTGGAAGCGATCGCTCTGGAGGAAAGCAAGTCAAGCTAGCGTCTGGGGGAAAACGGCTCGCGTCCAAGGTGCCGCCGCGGGTGCACAGCCAAGAAAACGACTCTTGGAGGCACCTTCGCCGGCTCGGGCGCGTTTGCAACTCTTCGGCACGCCGCTTCTCTATGACGGCGCGGGGGGGTCGCGCCTCGCTCTGCCCGCGAAAAGCCTTGCTCTACTAGCTCTGCTCGCAATCGAACACGACCGTCCGCATCTGCGCGCGCGGCTCGCCGAACGTTTATGGCCCGAGGTTACCGACGAAGAAGCGCGCGCAAACCTCCGCCGGCATCTCCACCTGCTCGCGCACGCGCTGCCCGCGAATGCGCTCATCCTGACGAAGAACGGCGTGCAATGGAACCATGCTGCGCTCGACGCCGACGTTATCTTCTTTCTCACATCTTCGTCCGACCCGCAACACCTGCGCGGCGCGGTGTCACTTTGGAGTGGCGAGCTTTGCGCGGGCATCCACGACGACGCATTGGAAGAAGGCCGAACCGTGCTCGCTCGGCGCTACGCTTCGATGCTGCGAACGCTCTTCGAAGCATCCCGTGACGAAGGCGACGCTACAGCCTGTACGACGTATTTGGAGCGCCTCTGCGCTTTCGATCCGCTCGACGAACGCACGATCCGCGCACTTATGGAAGTGCGCACGCAGACCGGCGATCGCGCCGGGGCCTTGCGCGAATACAACGCACTCGTCCAACGTTTGCGCATCGAACTCGAAACCGAACCCGAGCAGGCGACGACGGAGCTATTCCGGCGCATTCTCTACGGTGACGCAACCGCCGCAGCGGCGCATAATTTCATTCCATTTTCCACCTCCTTCGTGGGCCGCGAGATCGAGCTCGATGCTATCGCGCAGGCGCTGAAAACCTGCCGCGTCATTTCGCTGACCGGGCCGGCGGGCGTCGGAAAGACTCGCTTGGCGTGCCGTAGTGCGATGAATCACCTCGGCGCCTATCCCGGCGGCGTATGGTTCGTCGACGTGAGTGTAGCGCGCAGTCGCGCGGAGTTGCGGGCGCGAACGGCGCAGGTCCTGGAAACAGCAAGATCGGCCGGTACTGGGGTCGATTTGAAACGTCTCCTAATCCTAGACAACTGCGAACATGTGCTCGAAGAAGCGCGGGAGTTCGTCGACGAGCTGTTGGCTGAGACCACGACGCAGTTCCTGGTAACGAGTCGCCAACGCCTTTCCTGCGCGTCCGAGCACGTGATTCCGGTCGCGCCCTTGCCCGTGCCTCCCGAGCTCACTGCGTATCGTGCAGACGAGATCGCGCAGTATTCGGCCGCCAGGCTTCTTCTCGAGCGTGCGGTTACCGTGGCCCCGTCGTTCCGCATAAATCCAGAGAACGCGCATGCCCTCGTGGATGTCCTACGGCGCCTTGACGGCTTGCCGCTTGCAATCGAGCTCGTAGCGGCGCGCGCAAATCTGTTAACGATGGAAGGCATTCGCAAACGTCTCGACGATCGCTCGCGTGCCTTCGCGAACCGCGCCGCGCCTTCACGCCATACTACCCTGAACGATGCGCTGGCGTGGAGCGTGGAATTGCTCTCCGACCAAGAGCGTCTCCTGTTCGAGCGCGTCGCCGTCTTTCCATCGTCGTTTGACATGGAGGCAGCAGAGGCGATTTGCGGCGACGGGCGAATCGACGTCGTTGCCACCCTTTCCGAATTGGTCGAGGCCTCGTTGGTCGGCACCATTCTCGACGGCGATAGCGCGCGATACTCGCTTCTCGTAACCACGCGCTCCTTCGCAAGCCTTTACTTGCAAGCGTCCGGCGAGTGGGACGCCGTTCGATACGGACACGCTCGGTATTTTGCCACGATTGCCGAAGCACTCCGAAAGATCGACGCCTCGGAAGTCGAGGAACGCATCAATGCCTTGCGCTCAGATCTCGGCAACTTCGTCGCCGCCCTCGAGTGGTGCATCGAGTGCGACGACTTTGAAATCGGTGCGCGCCTCGTCGCTGGTGTGGCTCGGTACATGACGCAGCATGCGAATTGCCGACAATATCTCAGCCTATCTGAACGTTTTCTGGAACAGGTGGCAGCGTCGCAGCCGCCTTCAGAGGAACTCGCGTTGTGCTATCGCGCTGCCGGAATTCTTTCCAACACCTGCACGGAGTGGGGCCGTGCGCGCCGATACAACGAGCGTGCGCGAGATATCTTCGCAGCAATTGGGAACCACAGAGCCGCTTCCAACGCGCAGGCTGCACTCGCCGCAGCGGAGATCGAGGCTGGTAATTTCGAGAAGGCGGAGCGTTTGCTCCTCGAAGTCCTACGCGAGCAAGAGCACGTGGACGACGGGAACACGCTCGGCCGTACGCTGAACTTTCTCGGTGCCTTGTATCTGTCGACCGGACGCCTTGATGAGGCTCGAATCCACCTGACACGTTGCCTCGAAGTATTCCGAGCGCTCGGCGACATGAACAACGTGAGCGTGGCGCTAAAGAACCTTGCTCTGGTCGAGTACCACGCCGGTGATTTGCGCGCGGCAACCGAGCGCATAGAAGCAGCGTTAGCCTTGCGCGCAACGCATCACGACGTTCTCAGATTCGTCGACGCAGTCAACCTTCAAGGGACGATCCTTCGGCGACAAGGACGCCTCCCTCAGGCGCTGGGCAGACACGCGGACGCGTTGGAACATCTGGTGCGGCTCGAAGAGTGCCGCCTCATTGCGGACGTTCTCGAAGACGTGGCACATTCGTGCGCCGAGGCCGGCGACGCCCACACCGCCGCGCTTGCCGCAGGGGTGGCGTCATCGATTCGATCGAGGCTCGGTGCTCCGATGGACCCGGTTACCGCCTCTTCCTGGGATGAGCTCGGGGAGCGGCTCCGCTTCGCGCTGGGGCCAGACGCGTTCCAAACAATTTTCGGCCGAGGGGCGGGTGCTGCGCGTAGCGCCGTACTGGCGGAAATCACCGCGGCCGTACGGGCCACTGCTCGGGCCCCTGTTCGCTTTTCCCGCCTGACGGAGTCACAACCAGATAGTG
>Ga0307373_10000297_pt1 | contig 94878 bp, 67 predicted proteins | sample OX2MG_FD_202534 | JGI IMG/M metagenome (GOLD analysis project Ga0307373, IMG submission 202534) | Soil microbial communities from Risofladan, Vaasa, Finland - OX-2 | ecosystem: Environmental > Terrestrial > Soil > Coastal area > Acid sulfate soil | place: Finland: Risofladan, Vaasa | collected...
AAAACATCCTTCACGCTGGGCGGCAGCAAATACGCTTGCTCCGGATTGTAGGGAAGAAATTTCATTCTCGCGCCTCCTCTCCCTGTATTATACGTATCCGTCAACCCCAGTTGTCACACAGACTCCCTCGGAGAGGGCTGCGAATCGTTATCTCGATCGCGATCCCACGGCTTGCTGCGGTGGGCTAAAGTCTATCGGCCCTTCGGGTCTCACAAGCAGAAAAACCGCGGACCTCACCATCGGAGGTCCGCGCTACCGCCTTTAGTTCCTTGCATTCATCCGGCGAGCGGTGTATACCGTTTGTTTGATTGCGCGGGGGCGGCTATCGCGCATATTGCAGAAGCGCGGCGTGATGCGAACATGAAATCTAACAAGGGAACAAAATGAATACCGCGGCAACGCAGAATCCGAATGAAAAAACCGTTCGCCTTGTCGATTATCTTCTTCGGCTGGCGACTCTTCGCACAAGGCTGGTCCGCGATATTGCTGAATACGAACAGGCACTTTGGGTTTCGAGCATTCCTCATGAGTGGGGCTGCTTCACACAGGCGTGGGGGCGTGATGAGGAGCATGCATCGGACGAATGGCTGGAAGTGCAAATTCGACGGGAGCCGGAGCTACCGGCTGTTCCTGTTCAATGCAAGGAATGGGTGAACCTTGCCACACTCCGCAACAAGGACGACTTGCCGGAACCTCTTCCAGAAATCACCCTGCAAATACCAAATCCCGATTGGCGCGATGGATCGGACCAGCCAGAGAGTATTCCACGCACCGAGCGCCTTGAAGATCATCCTGAAGTACAACGAGTTTGGGACCGCTATGTCGAAGAAAAGTGGTTGCCTTGGGCGGAAGAACACAATGCATGGGAGAAAGTCCACAGAGTCTATTCCGCGCTCTTCGCCATTTATCAATCGCAACTCCGCCTCGGCGAGGAATACGAACTCGTGGTTGGTTTGGGCCTGCTGACCTGGCAGACGCCCACCGGACAGCGTGTCCGTCGCCATCTTGTCGTCGCCGATGCTGTCCTGGAATTTGAAGCACGGTTAGGGAAATTCACCGTCCGTCCCCACACCGAAGGCGCCAAACTACGCCCAGAACTCGACATGCTGGACATCGAGGAGCAACCGGCTCGCGCGGAGGAAACCGCGAACGGATCACTTGCCGCAGCGGAAGACGATCCGTGGGACAAAGGTTGTGTCGAAGGCGTGCTTCAGGCCTTGGTGCATTCAATCAAAGGCGATTATGACGGCTGTCTGGAGGCGACAGGAACTCGATCTTCGGCAAAACCCATCGTGGAATGCGCCCCCGCGCTGATCCTGCGAAAACGTTCCGCCAAAGGTCTTACCGAAACCTTGAAACGGATCAAGGAGCAGATCGAAAACGGCGGAGACATCCCCAGCGAATTCGCGGATCTTGCGGAAGTACGTCCGATGGATGCCCGCGAACAGCCCGGCCTGCTGGAAGGGGATAAAGTTGCATTCGACGGAGAAATCTTCTTCCCAAAGCCTTCGAACGATGAGCAACGCCGTATTGTTGATAAGATTCGAGCGGCAAGCGGCGTGCTTGTGCAGGGGCCGCCAGGCACCGGAAAATCTCACACTATCGCCAATTTGATTTGCCATCTGCTTGCCACGGGACAGCGCACACTGATCACTGCGAAAACGCCTCGCGCGCTTCAGGTTCTTGAAGGGCTTGTGCCTGATGAGTTGCGTCCCCTTTGCATCAATCTGCTTGGCAGTGGACTTCAGGAACGCCGCTCGCTGGAATCCAGCGTGGGCGGCATTCTCCGCAAAAACGAGGAGTGGAGCGAAGATCGCGCCAAACGTGATCGCAGGGAACTTGAAGAGCGCCTTCAGAAAATCCGCGAGGAGAGAGCCAAAGTCAACCGGCGGCTCCGCGACATCCGGGAATCAGAAACATACACCCACAGCATCGCAGAAGGAACGTACCGTGGCACGGCAGCCAGAATCGTGGAAGCTGTAAATCGGGATCGAGACCGATACAAATGGTTTACAGATTCCGTTTCTTTGGACAAGACGTGTGGGGTTTCTCCGAACGATTTGCAAAGGAGCCTTGCGGCCTTGTGCCAATTCACGCCGGAGAAGCGCCGAGAATTGGGCCTTGCATGGCCCGAAGCGTTGCCCTCCTCCGAACGCTTTGCCAATCTCGTAAGGAATGAAACAAACGCGACTGAAGAAGAGCAAAGCTTTGCGCACGGGGTCGACGAACACATTGCTGACCTTTTGGCAAAAAGTAATCCTACGGCCATCGAGGTGATCCGTGACACTTTTTCAGCTTTTCGAGACATTCGGAGGCAACTGCTCGCGATGCCGCGTCCGTGGGTGAGTGATTCCCTGCGTGATATTGTGGGCGGCAGTTCGCCCCTGTGGCGTGAGCTCCGACGTGTTACGGGAGACATTATTACGTCTATCGAAGAACTTGTTGCGGTCGCCGACGGGACCCGAATCGAATTCCCAGCCACTACCGACATCAGGTTGTTGTATGAGGATGCCCGCAAACTGAAAGAACACATGGAGAATGGTGGCAAACTGGGCTGGGGCATCTTTCGGCCCAGGCCGGTAAAAGAGCGGCTTTACGTCATAAAATTAGTAAAAGTAAATGGGCGCCCCTGCTCCACAGTTGAACATTTCTCAACTCTTGCCGATGCCCTGTATGTCCGCATTGAATGTGAAAAGGCCTGGGGCTTCTGGAAAGGACGAGATGAGAAGGCTGAAGGGCCGTACACCCTCCAACTGACATCTCTCAAATCGCTGTGCGAAGCACTCGAAAACGCCCTGGCGCTCGAAGGACTCGTTGCTAAATGTCGGGAAGCGCTAAGGCAATGTCAAGGCATGGGCGAGCCCGCATGGGGCGACGAGTCTCAGGTTGCAAGGATTCTCTCCTCCTGTCACCTGGCACTGGCGCGTAACCGCAAACGGCTTGCCGCCGGGGAAATTCAAAGCATTGAGGCTCCGATTTCTCGCATGGTCGCGGCGAGCAGCGCACATCAGGTGACCAACGAAATTCTGAGGGCCATTCGCAGTCGCGACGTGGACCAGTTCGCGCGGTGCACGAAGTCGATTCAGGACTTGGAGAGGCAGCGTCAGCACCTTCGGGAGGTGGACGAATATCTCTCGAAACTGCGCGGTTGGCTTCCGGAGTTCACGAGTTCCCTGGAACAAACCTGCAACGAACCGTATTGGAAAGAACGAGTCCAGCGCATCGGCGAAGCCTGGCGTTGGGCGCAGGCACGATACTGGATCGAGGATTACATCCGTCAGGAAGACGTTCCGGCGCTCGCGAAACGCGCCAAACAAATTGAGGACGAGATAAACGATACTATCGCGAAACTGGCTTCGCTTCACGCTTGGTCGTTTTGCTTTTCACCGGAGTCACCGAGGAAAATCGAGGATCGACATCGCCGCCACATGGAAGCCTGGCAACAATCCATGCGTCGGCTTGGCAAGGGTACTGGGAGGCACGCGCCGCGCCATCGTCGAGAGGCTCAAGAGCACCTGAATAAATGCCGCGAGGCAGTCCCGGCATGGGTCATGCCGCTCCATCGCGTTTGGGACACGGTGTATCCCTCGCCCGGCATGTTTGATGTGATTATCGTCGACGAGGCTTCGCAATGCGGAGTTGAAGCACTTCCGTTATTCTATCTCGGAAAGAAGGTGTTGATCGTTGGCGACGACAAGCAGATCAGCCCGGATGCCGTGGGGTTGCCCCGCGATGCGGTGCATCGCCTGATGGAGGAGTTCCTCAAGGACTTCCAGTTCAAATCTTCTTTCGATATTGAGAGCAGCCTGTTCGATCATGGGAAACTTCGATATGGAACCCGGCGGATTACGCTGCGTGAGCACTTCCGCTGCATGCCGGAGATCATCCGTTTCAGCAACGATCTTTGCTATTCGGATACGCCGCTGATCCCCTTGAGGCAATATGGCCCGGACCGGCTGCCGCCGTTGGAGCATGTTTTTGTGGAGGGCGGTTATCGCGAGGGTTCGAATAATCGGACGATCAACCGTCCGGAAGCTGAAGCAATCGTTGCGAAAATAGCCGAGATGTGCGGCGACAGCCGTTACAACGACAAGACAATGGGAGTCGTTGTGCTTCAGGGAGAAGCACAAGCGGCTTTGATCGAGAATCAATTGCTGGAGCAGCTGGGCGCCGAGGGAATGGACCGCCGGCGCCTGGTCTGTGGCAATCCTTACAGCTTCCAGGGTGATGAGCGCGATATCATGTTTCTATCGCTTGTTGCGGCCAGCAACGAAAGAATCGGGCCGCTCGCAAAGGCGGCGGACGAGCGGCGCTTTAATGTCGCGGCCAGCCGGGCCCGCGATATGATGATTCTTTTCCATTCTGTCACCTGCGACAATCTTAGCGCCTTTGGTCTTCGGCGACGGCTGCTCGAATTCTTCGAAAATACGCAGCCGCAGCAGATCGCCGGAATCGTGAAGGATGAACTAGAGCGGCGCGCGGCACGGGACAACAGGCGTGTTGTACATCCTCCCGCTCCATTTGAAAGCTGGTTCGAGGTTGACGTTGCTCTGGAAATTCTCCGCAGGGACTTTACGGTGCTTGCCCAGCATGAAGTCGCGGGCAAGAGTATTGACCTCGTGGTTGAGGGTGGACACGCGCGGTTGGCCGTCGAGTGTGACGGCGACAAGTGGCACGGCGCCGACCGCTACGAGGCCGACATGCAGCGGCAGCGCCAATTGGAGCGTTGCGGATGGGAATTCTTCCGTGTGAGAGAATCTGCATTCTACGCAAACAGGGAGAACGCGCTCATCGGACTCTGGCAAGCGCTGGAGGAAAGAGGCATTTCCCCAGGCTCACGATCTGGGAGCGAGCCTCCCGAAAGCGACCTGGAGGAAGAGGATTTCGATGAGTTTGACGGTGATACTGCTGAAGATGACGATAGCGCGTACGACGGCGAAGTCTTCTCATCCGGCGATTCGGACAATAGCTTCAGTCCATCGGGCCATCGGGCGGATGAAATAACCGCAGCGGAAATAGAGCGGGCTATCCTTTCGGCCCTAGCGAAATGTCCAAACCAGTCATGTACACTGCGATCTCTCACTACTCGCGTGCTCAAGGAGGTGGGTGTATTGACACGAGGGAACCCCCGTATCGAGTTTGAACGGCGGGTGATGCGCAGCCTTGCTGCCCTTGAAAAGAGGGAATCGATCGAAAGGTACCGCGCAAAAAACAAGCGTGTTCGACTGGTTTTAGGTGTCTGTCAGCGCCCAATCAGGTAGCGGGTAGCGAAGAGTCTCGGTGTCGAGAGACTCTTCGGGGTTTGATGGTTGCGAATGGGTTGGGGCGGGGAGCTGGGGGCGTGTTGCGCGTGCGCCATCCGCGAGGCGCGGAGCTATTCTGCAACCAGCAATCGCACGCATCGCCAATATCGTGATGGATGCGCCGCCCGCCGATCAGCGCCTTTGGGCGCGCAGAGCTGAAGCTCTGCGCCAGCCGGGGGAAAAGTGGCGGGATAAACCCGCCGCTACGAAACGCGCGGTGGGGACACCGCGCCTACAGACCCCTCACCCACCGCCGCAGACCCCTCACCCGGCCGCGATGCGCGGCCACCCTCTCCCCTGGGCGAGGGTGGGAATCGTTATTTGACTCACATACCCACGGCTTGCTGCGGTGGGCTAAAGTCTATCGGCCCTCGGGCCTCGGAAGATGTCGAGACGCTCCGCTGGAGCATCTCGTTTTTGAGATGCCTCAGCCTGTTCCTAGTAGCGCCAGGTTATTTTGTTATTCGGCGGTTTGTGAACTTGTAAATGATCGTAGATCGCGTATTATGTAGTGTGGCACCGACGGCAGCGATTGCGGCGGGCCAATGTTCGGCTACGAAAAGGCCGCAGAGTCTCTGAACAACGAGATTCTGCGCTACCCGCTGCAACCAGCAATCGCACACATCGCCAATATCGTGATGGATGCGCCGCCCGCCGATCAGCGCCTTGGGGCGCGCAGAGCTGAAGCTCTGCGCCAGTCGGGGGAAAAGTGGCGGGATAAACCCGCCGCACCAAAGGCGGGCGGTGGGGACGCCGCCGCTACAGAAAAGCCGCGGATCTGAAGATCCGCGCTGCCGGCTCGCTCGGAAGCAGATGGGTATATATTTTCAACCACCCGAAGTCCAAAAAGGAAATTCCGGAACATACACTCGGTGGGACGCAAATGGGTGTATATTTTCAATTGCCGAAGGGCGAAAAAAAATCCCAAAACAATGTTACTTTCGGCTGACTTTTTGTCGCGCACTCCGTAGAATGCAATATTAAATGTGCGTCTCGCTGGCAATCGGGGAGAGGCGCAAGGGGCATTAGGCGCTGGGAAGGCGCGATAGCAATTCCGGCGAAAGCGGGAACCGCATGAGGGGGCTTCCGACGGCGTGTCGGACGGCGGCCGCGAAGGAGGGGCACCGTGGGAGTTGAGGGCAGCAGGCGTGATTACAGCCTCATTGGGCGCGACACCAAATTGGCCGAGGAGCGCGGGTTGGCCAACGCGGATTGGTATGCCTGCAAGATCCCCCGCGCGCGGATGAAGGAACTGATCCAACGGCGCGACGGGCCGGCCATCCGCGACACGTTGATCTGGCTGTCGGTGATCGCCCTTTCGGGCGTGCTCGGCTACATGACCTGGGGAACGTGGTGGGCCGTGCCCTGTTTTTTCGTCTACGGCCTGTTCTACGGTTCGGCCTCTGGTCCGCGATGGCATGAGGCGGGGCACCGCACGGCTTTCAAGACGATGTGGATGAATGATGTCCTTTACGAAATAGGCTCGTTCATGTTCTTTTTTGAATCTGTCCCGTGGCGGTGGAGTCACACACGGCACCACACGGATACCATCATCGTGGGCCGCGACCCGGAGATCCCAGCGTCGCGCCCGCCGAATTTGCTGAGCATGGCCCTGGACGTTTTCAGTTTGCTGCGGGTGCCCAAGGAGTTCGCGAAGATGGTGCGACACTGCTTCGGACGGCTTACCCCGGCGGAGGCCACCTATATCCCGGTTCAGGAAAGGCACAAGGTGTATCGCAACGCGCGCCTCTACGTCCTGATCTATGCGGGGGTGATTTCGTGGGCCCTTGCGATCCACAGCATTCTGCCATTGATGTATGTCGGCCTGCCCGTTATCTACGGGGGATGGCTGATGTCCATCTTCAGCTTCACCCAGCACGGCGGCCTGGCCGAGGACGTTCTCGACCACCGCCTGAACAGCCGCACCGTGTACATGAATCCCATCTTCCGTTTTATTTACTGGGAAATGAACTACCATGTGGAACATCACATGTTCCCCATGGTGCCCTATTACTCTCTGGCCAAGCTCCACCAGGAAGTGAAGGCGGACATGCCGACGCCCTACAATAGTACGTGGGAGGCGTTGCGAGAGCTGGTCCCCACACTGATCCGGGAGGTGAAAGAGCCAACCCACTTCGTCCGGCGCCAATTGCCCGCTACCGGCGGGCCCGTCTCCGCGCTGGAGCCAAGGTTAACAGGTTAAGCGAATGAGCGAAACGTGGATTGAAGTTTGTAACGCCGACGACATCGAAAGGGAGGATGTGATCCCCTTTGACCACGATCGGCATACCTTTGCCATCTACCGGACAGCGGAAGATACCTATCACGCTACGGACGGCCTTTGCACCCACGCCGCCGTTCACCTCTCCGGTGGCTTCGTCATGGACCACATCATCGAATGCCCCAAGCACAACGGACGCTTTGACTTCACCACCGGCCAGGCAAAAGGCGCGCCCGCTTGCGTGGACCTGAAAACCCATCCTGTAAAAGTGCAAGCTGGTAAGGTTTTCATCTGCCTGGAATGCTGACCCGCCTGGCATCTCCGAACATTTTTGACATGCATCAAATACTTTTCCTTCCCTGGTGCGCCAGTCAGCGCACGAAAAGACAACGGTCGCGATTCGCCCCGAAGAAAGGCCGCAGAGTAATGCGCTCGGCGCACAACTTTGCGCTACCTTGCTACCTGCTTGCTTGCCTGACTATATCGACCGAGATTTCCACCGCCGGGATCGTTCCTCCGTTATCAAGCCAGTGTGTTGTGTTCCTATCCTCGGGCCAGCCCACTCCCACCCCATAGTCCGTAGCGACTCCATTTCGATGGTCAGTGATCGTTCCTTGCAGTATGTAGACGATGCCTGGTCTGTCTTTATGGTCGTGAATCGGGCCGAAGACGCCTCCAGGCTCGATGGTCACCATACGCATTCGGAGTTGGCGCCCCGCCATGCCCTCGATCTCAGGGCCCAGGTCAACCGCCGCAAGTAACTTCACTGTAACGCCTTTCGTCTCAGGTGCCACCTGTTCGTTGCTCATCGTGGTCTCCTCTCTGTACGTCCAGGTCCTAACGCATCAATATTAAGCCGGTAGCGAAGAGTTGTTTTGTAACTCTGCGGTTTGTGAACTTGTAAAAGATCTTGGATCGCATCTAATGTCTTCTGACGTCGCACGCAGCGATTGCCGGTGGGCCCAGGCTCACCCGTGAAAAGGCCGCAGAGTAATGCGCTCGGCGCACAACTCTGCGTCACCTGCTTATTTTCCCGTGAAATGCGTTACCAGCATCAAGTCGCCCCATTGGGTTGAAAAGCGGGCGCCTCTTCCCGCTTTGGCCAGTTTGATCGTGACCAGGTCCGCCGAATCGTCCACCTTTTCTTTGCGCAGCGGCACCTTGGCAAAATCGAGTTTGGGATTGTGCTCGGTGCCCCACTGGCCGTGCTGCTTATTGAAGACCAACTGCCAGTGATCGTTGCCCGAGTGTTCCGTCCACAGGCTATAGGTTCCGGCAGGAATAGTCACGTCACCGAAGGCCAGAGGCGCCTTGGTAGAAAAAGTAGTGGATTGATTGGCGCCAACAAGCCGCCAAAAGATTCCCGTCGCGGGCTGGATTGCCAACATTTGCTGGATGGTCATGCCGTGGAGTGAAGGACGCCCATAATCAACGGAAACCGTTTTGCCGTTTAGAGTAATCATGGCTTTGCCCGGCCCGGCGTGGAAATGAACTGGCCGCACAACTCGCCCCACAATTCGCCCCCTCATTTGAGCCTGAACGGGCAGAGTCGCCGATAGTAAAAACGCGAGCCCCAAGGACGCCATCAGCGACCGTTTCATAGGTTTCCTCCTCAATCTTGCTTAACTGGAATTAACGTTTTGGCCTTCCGACAATTGAAAATATACATCCGCCCGGGTATGGGCGAGCACAATTTTCTCCCGCCGGCCACATCCACTGAAGCAGGTAGCGAAGAGCCTCGGTGTGCAGACCTCAAAAAAGCAGGTCCACGCTACCCGCCGCAAAGAGAATCGCGAATAAGGGGTTGCAATGATCGGCATCATGCCGCAACCTAGACAAAGACAATTTTGGGGACCTCTGCAACTGCTAGATGATTTCCCCCGGCGCGTGCGGGCCGGGTTCTTTATGCTTTCAGAGCGTTCCTGCAAGGAGATAACATGATCAAAATGACGGAAAGAGCCGCCCAGGAGGTTAAATCCATTGTGACCAGCAAGTCCTTGCCTGAGACCACCGTTCTGCGGGTAGATGCCAAGCCTGTGGAAGGGAAGAACGAACTGAAGCTTACGTTGAAGCTCGATACCAAGGAGCCTGAGGCGGACGACGTGGTGGAAGCCACTTCTGGAACGCGGCTGGCCGTCGACGAAACCGTCGCGGAAGCCCTGGGCGATCTGCAGCTCGATTACAGTGAAGACTCGGGCAATTTTGTCTTCGAGCGCCCGGAACCTGCGGTATAAGCCCTGCGGCGCGACCTCCCCAGACACGAAGAAAGGCGAACGGGCTCCGCCGATGTGAGGCGGTGCTCGATGGGCCGCGCAACTCGCCTGTGTGCTCCCCAGAACCAGTGCAGCATCCCGTGCAGATGAGCGTGGCGGCGTCTTTCGCTCACTTGCCGAGCAGCTTGTTGAGTCCAGCCTCGTCGATGGTTTCAATGCCCAGCGAGCGGGCTTTTGCGAGTTTTGATCCGGGCTCGGCGCCCGCGACCACGTAGTCGGTCTTCTTGCTGACGGAACCCGTCACGCGACCGCCGGCTTCCTCGATCAAGCGCGCCGCTTCATCGCGGGAGTAATGGGGCAGCGTACCGGTCAGAACGAACTGTTTTCCGCTGAGTTTTCCATCTGTCCGGCGGGTCTGTTGCTCAAACTCCAGCCCCGCCCGGCGGAGTTTTTCCATCACGTCACGGTTCCGCTTTTCGCGGAAAAATTCCACGATGCTCTGGGCCACCTTGGGTCCGATCTCTTCAACTTCATAAAGCTCTTCGGGAGTTGCCCGGGCAAGCTTATCGATGGAGCCGAAATGCCGGGTAAGAAGTTGCGCCGTCCGCTCGCCGACAAAGCGAATTCCCAACGCGAAGACCACTCGCGCAAGCTCAGCCTTTTTGCTCTTCTTAATCTCCTCCAGAACGTTTTGCGCTGATTTTTCTCCCATGCGATCCAGGTTTGCGAGCTGCTCCTCCGTCAGGGCGTAGAGATCGGCCACGTCGTGAACCATTTTCTTATCGACCAACTGATCCACCAGCGCCTCGCCCAGGCCGTTGATATTCATGGCGTGGCGCGCGGCAAAGTGGAGCAGCGATTCTTTTAGCTGGGCGGGGCAGGCCGCGTTGACGCAGCGGTAGGCCACTTCGCCTTCCACGCGGATGACGTCGCCGCCGCACACGGGGCAGGTCTTCGGCATCCTGAACTCCCGGCCCCCGGCGGCGTGTTTGGTGACCTTTAAGACTTGGGGAATCACCTCACCGGCGCGCTGGATCAAAACTGTGTCGCCGATTTTCACGCCCAGGCGTTCAATCTCATCCATGTTGTGGAGCGTCGCATGGCTTACCGTGACTCCGCCGACGCTCACTGGTTCCAGATCGGCCACGGGCGTCAGAGTGCCGGTGCGTCCCACTTGGGGACGAATGTCGTTCACGATGGTGGTTTCCTGGTGGGCGGGATATTTGTAGGCAATCGCCCAACGCGGCGACTTGGCTGTCTTGCCAAGCTCATCCCACAAGGCGATTTCATTGACTTTGACCACCATTCCGTCAATTTCGTATTCCAGTCGGTCGCGCTGGGACTCCATCTTCTGAATGTAGCTAAGCAGATCTTCAAAAGTTTTGGCGAGCTCGCGGTAGGGGTTAACCTTAAATCCCAATTTCCCCAAAGCCTCCAGGATTTGCCAGTGCTCACCAAGCGGCGGACGTCCATTCACCAGAAGGTAGTACACGAAGATATCCAATTTGCGTTCGGCAACCACTTTGGGATCAAGCTGACGGATGGTGCCCGCAGCCGCATTGCGGGGGTTGGTAAAGAGCGGTTCACCCGCGGCCTCCCGCTGAGCGTTTGCCGCCTGGAACGCCTTGTGGCCCAGAATAACTTCGCCCCGGACTTCAAAATTCGCGGGAAGGCCGATGCCCGCGAGCTTTTTGGAATCGATCCGGAGCGGAACAGAGCGAATGGTCTTGACGTTTGCCGTGACATCTTCGCCGGTGGTGCCGTCGCCGCGCGTCAGGCCGCGGGTGAAAACACCGTCTTTATAAGTCAGCGCCATCGAGAGGCCGTCGAGTTTGAGTTCGGCGACATAGGGCACTTCGCTGCGTCCGGAAAGTTCGCGCACACGCCGGTCAAAATCCCTTAGTTCATCCACTGAATAGGTATTGTCCAGGCTCAACATCGGAGCTGAGTGGCGAACTTTGGCAAACTGCTCGGCGGGCTGCCCTCCTACGCGCTGCGTGGGGGAATCGGGCGCAATAAGATCGGGATGCTGGCTCTCCAGGTCCTGAAGCCGTCGCATTAGCTTGTCAAATGCGGGATCGGAGATTTCCGGATCGTCTAAAACATAATAACGATGTTCGTGATAGCGGATTTGGGTCCGCAGTTCTGTGATCTCTTTTTCAATATCAGCGCTTTTAGCCAATCGATCTCCCCATCTGGCAATATATTCGTTCCAGGAAGCCTAGGGGGATTATAACGCGTTGAAGGAGGGAGGTAGAGACGGTCGTTTCGACCATCTCTACCTTTTTCGCGTTCGGGGCGGAACGCTTTGGAGATCAACAAACGGAGATGAATGCCTGCACTTCGTGCAATCTCGGGTCATGCGCCCAGCCAAATTCGTGCTTGCCGCAGTTCCATGTCGCACAGCAAAAGTGCCCATGGTTTATATTCGAGTAACTCGCTTCCATCGCATGACCCTGTGACGAACTATCAAGACGCTGCCAGGATAACCGGAGCACGACTCTTTAATCTATGACTCCCGTCACACCCCGCGTGTGACTTCCGTCACTGCAACTTAATGCCTTAAATGGTCGAATGCGAGCTGGGACAGGTTGTACAAGGGGCCTGCAAGAGGGGCACGGATGAACTTTGAGAAGCAACCTTTTATTGTAATCTGGGAAGTTACGCAAGCCTGTGATTTGGTTTGCCAGCACTGCCGCGCGTGTGCGCAGCCGTTTCGTTCGCCTCTTGAACTTTCCACGCGAGAGGGTGAGTCCCTTATTGATCAGGTGGCCGAGCTTGCTGCGCCGGTCTTTGTGCTGACCGGGGGCGATCCTCTCAAGAGGCCGGACATTTATCACTTGGTTGAATATGGAACGCAGGCGGGAGTGCGAACCTCGATGACTCCGAGCGCCACTCCGCTCCTGACTCATCAGGCGATTTCCAAGCTTCAGCAGTGCGGGCTGGCGCGCCTGGCTGTCAGCCTGGATGGTTCCACGCCCGCGATTCACGATGCTTTCCGGGGCGTGCCGGGATCGTATGCCCTGACGTTGGACGCGGTTCGCTGGGCCAATGAAATCGGTCTGCCCGTGCAGATCAATACCACCATCACCCGGCGCAATCTGGGAGATTTCGAGTCGATGGTCACTCTGCTTCGGCAACTCAACATTGCTTTGTGGAGTGTTTTCTTTCTCGTCCCAATGGGCCGTGCCCAGGCCGGCGATCTGATCAGCGCCGAAGAGTTTGAGCAGGTCTTTGAAAAGCTGGACGCCATTTCCCATGATGTTCGGTTCGACATCAAGACGACGGAGGCGCAACACTACCGGCGGTTTTTAGTCCAGAAGCGCGTGGAGCGCCGGCGCAATTCAGTTCCGGATGCTCACGAACGGGTTAAAGCGCTTCATGACAGCGTCGGGCGGTCTCCGCGAGGCATCAACGACGGCAAGGGATTCGTCTTTATTTCACATTATGGCGAGGTGTATCCCAGCGGCTTTTTACCGGTGTCGGCGGGCAACATCCGCAATCAGGCGCTTCCGGAAATTTACCGCAATGCGCCGTTTTTTAAAGCTCTTCGCAATTCGTCGAACTTAAAGGGAAAATGCGGAGTGTGCGAATTCCGCGAACTTTGCGGGGGGTCTCGCTCGAGAGCCTTTGCTTTGACGGGAGATCCTTTTGCTGAGGAACCTGCTTGTATTTACCAACCCCGGGCTCTCGCCACGGCAAGTTAGCCGGGCAACGCAGAGCGATCTTTACGCTCAGACAAAGGGTTTGGTTGTTGGCTTCCCTTGAGAAGCATTCTGTGCCTTGCCGAAAGCGGTTCCCTCGACCTTCTGGCTTGTTTTAGCTGGCGCGGTTTTGGGGCTCGCAGGCGCTTCCAGAGCTTCTCTCTTCAGAATTCTCAGACGGGACCCTTCGAGGGACAGGATTCCATCTTTCTCAAATCCCGCCAGCAACCGAGAAACGGTTTCGCGGGAGACGCCGATCATCTGGCCGATCTCTTCCTGCGTTAACGGCAGTTTCAGTTCCAGCCCTCCTTCGCTGACCTCGCCGTTAGTGGATGCCCAGGAAATCAGCAAACTGGCCAGTTTCTCGGCAGCCGGCTGCGAACCTGATGAATAGTGAATCATATCCACGGCTTCACGAAGCTGGTGGCTTAGAACTTCAACCACCAGAACGCAGAGTTCGCAATGCTTCTCGATCAAGTGCAAGAATTCCTTCCGCTCGACAAAAGAGAACTGAGCCGGCGTCAAGGTTTCTGCCGTACACTCGGCGGGTTTTCCGGACATGATGGAGCTTAAGCCCAGGACTTCTCCAGGCTGGGCGATTCCCAGGATGAGGGTTCTTCCACCCTTCAGACCAATTGAAAGTTTGACTTTGCCGCGAACGAGAATGTAAAGTCCATCCGGCCGGCGCCCTTCTTCAAAAAGCGTGCTGCGCTTGGGGAAATTGACCACCGCCTTAAGGGGGTCAAGAGCCTGGACAAACTGGTGGAAGGACTTCGCCGTGCTCCTGCCGATTTCAAAAGGGCATCGCTTCTGTTTGGAAGAATATCCAGCTTTTCGATTATCTGTCATATGCACTTTACAACTAAATTTAGAGAAAGTTGAAATTTGATGATGTGACGGAAGTCACTCATCTGTGTGACAAGTTTCCCAGGGGAACAAAATGAGGTTTGTAATTCAAAGGGCTTTGGGGATACCCATAACGCCGCGGGCATGGTAGGCAATGAAAAAAACGGTCACCAGCGGGTGGCTCGCCGGTTGGGCGGCCTGGAGGCGGGGTTATGGGGAAACCCGCAACGTCTGCAAGCTGAGGAAGTTCTTAGAAGCCGGGCTCGCGCCACCTGCGGCGCTGATCGTTTACCCGTTTGGATGTGCTTGCGGGCTTGTCTCAGAGGTTACGGGCGGTTTTGACGGTGCAGGAGCCACCGTGCTTCGCGCCAGCCTCATCCCGATTACGGATCCTGTTTCAAGAACCGCCTCATGGCCGCTCGGGATGAAATACGCGCCGAATAATCCTCCGATGCCGGTTGCGATTCCCAGGCCAATCCCTCCGATGCCGCCGGTGGCCGCTGCTCCAGCCACCACCGCCGCCTGCTTCAAGTGCGAGGCTCCGCGACCCTGGAGATCACCTTCAAGATCAACCTGAACTTGATCCAAATGTTTACCTTTGTAAATCTCCGAGAGCAAGCCCAGGATGGCGATCTTTGTTCCATCAGCGAGTTCAAGGTATTTGAAAACCGGAGTGATGCTTCCGCCTTTTCCCCGGTGCCTGGCGTGTTTGACCGCAGTGATGTAACCCTCGACGCGAGTTCCTTTGGGAAAGGCGATTTCGTTACCGACGTAAGCCGGGTTGACTAAAATCCCGACAATCTGGTCGCCGACTTTTGCGGTTTTGGAGTCAATCGGAGTGCGCAGCTGCAGTTTAAACTCGGTGCCCTCCGGCACCGTGAGTTCCGTGCCTGGAGCCTTCTGCCCCTGGGCGGCGGGGACTGCTAAAAATCCCGCGACTAACACATACATTACAATCCACTGGAATGCGGTTTTCATTGAAAAATTCCCTCATGTTCTTCGATTGACCCCTGGCGGTGTGCATCCAACATAAAGAGTCGCCCAGCAAAGGGGAAACAGAACTCTATTTTTCCACATTTCTCAACGGATGACCACCCGTGGCAGCGGATCTTTCCAAGTGGCGCGACTTACAGGTGATAGGAAGCGCTTGAGCGCCTTCAGGTTTGCCGGGCGGGATAATTGCGGCTTGACACGCCAACAATTCGATTGCTAGCTTCACTATGGAAGCTTTGAGAGGAGAGGAGGCAACTGGAAGTTTATGAAAACGAGGGCTCTATTCGCTTGCGGAATTCTTGGTTGCGTTCTGGTGGCTGGAAGCGGGTGGGCCCAAGTCGTCCAATCCCCCAATGCTCCCGACGCCAGCGGCCGGCTTGAAAACGCTATTTCAATCGGGGGGAATTACCAAAATTACATCTACGGTGTGATTAAAAAGATCGATAAAAATGAACTTATCCTGGACAAGACGAGCTATGGAAATGATCAGGTCTTCAAGCTGCAACACAACACCAAGTTTATTCGGGATGGGAAACGCAGTTCTCTGGCCAAGCTGAAAGTTGGCGATATGGTTTGGGTTGATGCAAAGCTGAAAAAGAAGACTGAAGATAAAATTGCAAGGAAGGTTATTACGGGGGTGGCTTCGACGGGACATCCCCGATAGCAAGCCTGGCGGCCGCTGCGACCTCCTGCGGCGTTTCGGTTAGGCTGTTGATGGGCCGTGTTGGAAATAAGTTTTCGATCAGTGTTCCCACGATATGGGAGCTTTCAAATGGCTGAAACCTTTCTTTGAAGAACGCAATATTAATCTGTAATCCGAATGCAGGAACTCCCGGGCCCCGGCTTGCAGTGAGAGTCCGGGAGGCCGCCGCCGTGCTTCGCGAAGGAGGGATCGAAGCGACCGTAGTTTTTACTTCGGGCATGGGGGACGCCAGGGAATTGGCTTGCGAGGCCGTCGGCGCGGGACGCCAATTAATCATTGCGTGCGGTGGCGATGGAACCATCAACGAAGTCATTAATGGGATGGGAATCACGCAAGTTCCCCTTGCTATCCTTCCCGCCGGCACGGCAAATATTGTGGGCAAGGAGCTTGGGCTTCCCGGCTCGATGCATCAGGCAGCGCGAGAATTACCGCGCTGGGCGCCATGCCGAATGCCGCTTGGCCGGGCAACCTGGGGAAGGCCTGAAGCGCCCCAGCAGCGTTATTTTCTTGCGGTGGCCGGAGTTGGCTTCGACGCTCGCATCATCAGCCAACTCAATATCGCTGCAAAGCTTCGCCTGGGAGTGATCGCCTACGCCTGGGAAGCGCTGCGCCAGATATTCGAGTATGACTTTCCGCGATTCCAATGTGCCGTCAACGGGACGAAAGTCTCTTCAACTTTCGCCGTAGTGCAGCGTTCATTGCGCTACGCCGGCTGGTTGCGTCTGGCGCGCGCCACCGGACTTCGCCAGTCCCAGCTGGCCTGCTGCCTTTTCAATAGCCGCCGCCGGAGCCGATACTTCATCTATGCGCTTGGCATTCTTACCCGTACCCATCATCGGCTCCCGGACGTCTGCTTGCTTCAAGGGCAAGTGGTGGTTTGTACGGATGAAAGCTCGAATCCTTCGACATCCTTTGAGGTGGATGGGGAGCTTGCGGGTCAGCTGCCTGTCAGTTTTGAAGTTGTTCCCGACGCGCTTACGGTGCTGGCGCCCCGTCGTTTCGTGAGTTTGCCATGACGCAGTTGATCTGAGCGCCTGCCGGGCGCTTGCCGGTGGTCGAGAAGGAATCGCCCACCGCGCTCGCACAGTCTTTTGCTTGAGATGGATAACCTAACCCACACTCTAACGGGCGTCGCGATCAGCTACGCGGGATTGAACCGCAAAACCCGCTACGCTACGCTTGCCATCGTCATCGGAGTAAACCTTCCGGATATTGACCTGGTGAGCCGGTTCTGGGGAAGCGCCACATATCTCGAGTACCATCGGGGCATTACTCACTCTTTCTTGGGCGTTACACTGCTTGCGGCAATGCTTGCGGCAGCGGTCTATTTTCTCGGGAAAAGGAGACCCATCCCTAAGTCAGGACCGGCGCTGAACGGGCGTTGGCTTTTCATTGCCTGTTGGATTGCGACCGCCAGCCATCTGCTGCTCGACTTCACCACCTCGTATGGCACTCGCCTGTTTCTGCCCTTTAGCAGCCACTGGTACGCCTGGGACATCGAACCCATCATCGACCCGCTTTTATGGGCTGTCCTCATCGCCGGTCTTGGTATTCCTTTTCTTTTTCGCCTGATTACCGAGGAAGTAGGAGCCACCAAGACGGGTTATCGGGTGGGAGCGATTTTTTCACTTTGCGCGATGGTTGCACTATGGGGCGTGCGAGATCTTTCCCACAGCCGGGCGCTCAATATGCTCCAGGCTCGCACTTACCGGGGTGAAGACGTTGAGCGGATGGGCGCATTCCCAAAGCCGGGGAATCCCTTTGCGTGGAAGGCGGTGGTTGAAACGCGCTCGGAGTATTTTGTTTTACCGGTGGACGTTCTCGGCGGCAATGTGGAGATGGAGGACGCGCGCATTTTTCGGAAAGCGGAACCGTCTCCGGCTATCGAGGCTGCGCTTAAGACTCGAACCGCAGCCATCTTTATGGACTTCGCCCGTTTCCCCTGGGCTGAAGTCATTTCCAACGAAAATGGGCCGACCGTTATGATTCGGGACCTGCGGTACCAGTCGACGGACTTCCAACACGGAAGCTTTGTGGTGAGAATTGAACTCGACAAAGAACTCCACGTGCGATCGCAGGCTTTCAGTTTTACGGGCCAATTTAAAGGAAGCTAATCTTTGGGGCGACCGGAAGTTATGGATGCCGATGGCGGCATGGCCTTGTCCTTCGTGTCGGAACCTTGGTACCAACGGTAGATCCACGCTGTGACGATCACGACGGCAACAAAGCCCAGTGATATCCAGAGGATGTTTCGCTTGATGAGTTCTTCACCGCCTACTCCGTAGTGGACTCCAATCCAGGCTTCCAACCCAAACCGTAACGCGCCGCCGATCACCAGAGCGCCAGCGAATCGCAAGGGGCTGATCCGCAAAGCGCCGGAACCCAGCAGAACCGGTTTAAAGGGCAGGGGAGGCGGCAGGAGCGAAGCAATGACGACGGTTAAGAAGTCGTTCTTTACCAGCCACTTTTTAGCACGGCCCATTTCCTGATCCGACGGCTTGCGCTTGAGAAGGCGCGCTCCGGTGCGCCCGATGGCATAGATAACGAATGAGCCGATGACCGTGCCGAGTATGCAGCCCAGCACATAGATCCAGGCACGGCCAGGGTCTTGGCTGGAAAGATAGATCAGCAGCAGATCCTTAACCCCGGGCATCGAAAGACCTGCGGAGTCAAGCGTGGCAATCCCCACAAGTCCCCAGCCTCCGTAAAGGAGGAGAGAGTGCTCGAGTTTACTGACCAGATGTGCGAGGAATTTCACGCTAACAGACCTCTCCTACGGGGTGGCTCATTGGATGAGGAGCCGGAGAACAACGCAACACGAGTACGATCATCCTTTCACTCCCGCGTTCCCTCCGTCGTCCAGTCCGAACCCCCGAACGTGGCATCAAGACCTTTCCGGTCCGGACGGGAGCACCGGATGCTGCGTGAAGGCGTAATTGAAATGGGGATTTGATGAGCGAAGGATTCCTTGCCCGAGCGGCGATGCTGGCCTGCTTTATTTCCTCTCCGCCTCAATCCCAATTACCTGAAGCCCTTTCGTTCAATGAACGTCCCTGCGCGAAGCAAACCACCTGCCACTGGCGGATGCCTTAGGAACCCTTAGGTCGCTTCTTCAAGAACTGCCGCGCGCAGGAACTTTGCGGATTCCTCAGGCGGGGTGGGATTGATATGAAAACCAGTGCCCCACTCAAACCCCGCTACTTTGGTCAGCTTGGGCATAATTTCCAAGTGCCAATGGTAGTGTTCGTTGGGAGTTTCGGGAATGGGGGACGTGTGAATGATGTAGTTGTAGGCAGGGAAGTTGAGAACCTTATCCAATCGTGTCAGCATGTCTTTCAACATGGAGGCCAACTGCTCAAACTCGTGTTTTTGCGAATCCTCAAATGCTGAAAGGTGGGTTCTGGGGATAATCCAGATTTCAAACGGGAAGCGCGGCGCAAACGGAGCTACGGCGATGAACTCCGGGCTGTCTGCGATGACGCGCACTCCACTCTCAGACTCCTGCTTAATAATGTCACAGAAGATGCAGCGCTCTTTGAAGTTAAAATATTCCTGCGCTCCATCAACCTCTTCGCGCACGCGCTTCGGGACAACCGGCAACGCGATCAACTGCGAATGAGTGTGTTCCAATGAAGCGCCGGCGGCCTCGCCGTGGTTCTTAAAAATCATAATGTACTTAAAGCGGCGATCCTTTTTCAGGTCCAAAATTCTGTCGCGATACGCCCACAGCACATCCTCAATTTGACGTTGTGACAGCATGGCCAGAGTCTTCTGGTGGTCAGGCGTTTCAATGATGACCTCATGCGCTCCAAGCCCGTTCATCTTGTCAAAAAGCCCTTCGCCTTGGCGATTAAGCCCGCCTTCGATTCCCAGGGCAGGGAACTTGTTGGGGACAACTCGCAGAGACCAGCCGGGCGCATTCCGGGAACTGCCGTCGCTGCGATAAGCAATGATCTCAGGCGGGGTTTTGGTCTCGTTGCCGTTGCAAAACGGGCAAAATCCGGAACCATGGATTTCGACGCTCTCTCGTACAAAGTCCGAGGGTCTTTTAGCGCGTTCGGTTGCAATAATGACCCAGCGGCCTGTAATGGGGTCTTTCCTAAGTTCGGGCAAGGTTTTCACCCCTACGTTTTAAGTTTCCCACGGCGCTTGAAATGCGCCGGGGCTACACTTGATAGGCGTCTTTGACCACGTGGACTTTGTATCCTGCCACAGGATCCCAACGGACGCCTGCAACATCGAATCGGAAACTTGCCGGTTTTCGTTTCATCTGCTTGATATACCCTTTAGCGCTGCGAACAATCCGCTGCTGCTGGCGCCGGCTTACCACAGTTTCCGGAGGTCCGGCCGCGTTTCCGGTTCGGGTTTTCACCTCAATAAAAGCCAAGGTCGACCCATCCCATCCTATCATATCCAGTTCGCCCCACTTGGAATGCGGCCGGCGGTTGCGAGCGACAATAACGTAGCCAGCCTGGCGCAAGTGCCAATAGGCAAGGGTCTCGCCTCTCGATCCGATTCGGAGATGCTCATTTTTACCTTTGGGTTTGTGCTGTTTTCCGGGTTTCCGGCCAGCCTTGGCATGTTGCCGCTCTCTCCAGACGAGCGCACCGTATATCAGCCGGGCAAACCAGTTCAAGGGTTTTGAATCCTATTTCTCCGCTTCCGTAATGGCGCGGTCCAAAACCTCTACGGCGAAGTCGGCGTGCGACTCCTCCACGATTAAGGGTGGCATCAATCGGATGGTGCTCTCTCCGCAGCCGAGAACCAGAAGACCCATTTCAAAGGCGCGTTGAATGACTTTCTGACGCATCCCGGCATGGGGCTCGCGCGTTGCCTGATCCTTGACCAGTTCAAGGCCGATCATCAATCCCCTGCCACGCACGTTTCCAACACTCCGGTGCTTTGCCGGCCACTGGCTGAGAGCTTTTAGAAGGTATTCGCCCATGCGGGCTGCGTTCGCAATATACTTTGTTTCCAGCAACCGAATCGTTTCCAGCGCTGCCGCACACGCCACGGGATTCCCCCCGAATGTGGAGGCATGTGCTCCCGGCGGCCAGTCCATCAACTCGCGGCGGGCAACCGTCAGCCCCAGCGGCATCCCTGAAGCGATCCCCTTGGCCGTCACCAAAATGTCGGGCGCTACTCCATTATGCTCGCAGGCCCACATCCGTCCCGTGCGGCCCATTCCAGATTGAACCTCATCAAAAATCAATAGAATGCCGTGGCGGTCCGCCAGGGTCCGGAGGTCACGAAGAAAATTGGGCGGAGGCATTACATAGCCACCTTCACCCAAAATGGGTTCGACCACGATAGCCGCAACTTCTTGGGGCGGAACCGCTGTTTTGAACAACGCTTCGATGGCTTCGAGGCCCGTGCAGTCACATTCGCTGGGCGAGTGTCCTTTCTGGCACCGGTAGGGATTGGGAAAGGGCACGTGACTGACTCCGGAAAGCAAGGGACCAAAACCATTCCGCTGCACCGACTTGCTGGCCGTAAGGGAGAGAGAGCCAAAAGTCCGGCCGTGAAAGCAGCCCAGGAAAGCGATAAACCGGTGCCGGCCCGTCGAATAGCGCGCAATTTTTAAGGCAGCCTCGATGGCTTCCGTTCCCGAATTCGCAAAGTGCACGCGCTTGGGAAAGTCGCCTGGGGCAATCGCCGTGATTTTCTCCGCCAGATCAGTCAACAGGGGATAGTAGAAATCCGTGCCGGACATGTGAATCAGCGTCGCGGCCTGGGCTTGAATGGCGCGAACGATGTCCGGATGGCAATGCCCTGTGGAAACAGAAGCGATGCCCGCGCTGAAATCCACAAAGGTGTTTCCGTCCACATCCTCGACGATCATGCCTCTGCCGGACTTCGCCACCATCGGATAGTCACGGCCATAGGATGGGGATACAAAGCGGGCGTCCAGTTCCAGAACCCGCCGCGCTTCGGGGCCCGGCAAGGGCATTTTAATTTGGGACAAATTGTTTTTCATAAAGCTTCTCCTCTCACGTCCGTAGATCTCAAAGCGTTTTTGCAGGGTTCAAGAGAGGAGACTTAATCACCACCATAAAGGCTGGGACGAGCAAGCGATGGCCGTATAAACCAGAGAGTGCAGAGGGAGGTCATTTTCGTTTCCAGCGTGCTCCCATTTTGGTATCTTCCACGATCACCCCGGCTTTCAGAAGGTCATCCCGGATTTGATCGGCACGGGCAAAATCCCCCTCCCGGCGGGCACTTTCACGCTCCGCCAGCCGCGTTTCCACTTCCTTTTCGCTGAGCGTTGCAAGTTGAGCGGGGCTAGAGGAAGTGAGAATTCCTTCCGGTTGCAGAAAGCCAAACTGTTGAAGCTTATCGTAGTCGTTATCCTCAAGGATGGCGAAAATTCGATCCGCGCGCTCGAGCGTGTCAAGAACGGGAGCCCGGTCTCCTTCGCAAAACCTGCCTTGATCCATGGCCGTGTTGCCTTCCCGAACCATTTCAAAAATTGCAGCCAAAGCCTCAGCTGTGTTCAGGTTATCGGCCAGCGCCTGTTCGAAGTTCTGGCGCGCCGTGCCTGCCATACGATCCATCTCCGGGTTTTTCCCGGCCGGGAAGTCTTCCATCGTCAGGCGGTATTGGAAATTCCTCAATCGCTCGACAGACTGTTGGGCTTGATGCAATCCTTCAAAAGTAAAGTTTAAAAGGCCGCGATAGGGCACCGACATCAGTAAGTAACGGATCGCAGTTGGCTTATACCGCTTCGCAATGAGGTCGCGCAAGGTGAAAACATTTCCCAGCGACTTCGACATCTTTTCGCCGTTCACGATCAGGTGCTCAACATGCACCCAGAACCGCACAAAGGGTTTGCTGGTTGCCGCTTCGCTTTGCGCGATCTCATTCTCATGATGCGGAAAGATGAGATCCCGGCCTCCTGAATGGATGTCAAAGGTTTCGCCCAAATACTTCATGGCCATCACAGAGCACTCAATGTGCCACCCTGGGCGGCCTCGTCCGAGCGGCGTGTCCCAGAAAGGTTCGCCTTCTTTCGCCGCTTTCCAGAGCACGAAATCGCGCACGTTCGCCTTGTCATACTCGTCAGTTTCAACGCGGGCTCCGGGCCGAATCCCCGATAAGTCGATCTTGGAGAGCTTGCCGTAGTCTCGAAATTTCTCAACCCGAAAGTAATAGGAGCCGTCGCTTTGATAGGCAAAACCCTTGCGCTCGAGCACCTGGATCAGTTTCACCATGTCGTCGATATGGTCGGTGGCCCGGACGACGACTTCCGGTTTTTCCAGGTCCAAGAGCTGGCGATCAACCTCGAACGCCGCGATGAACTTATCCGTGTAGTCCCGCAACGATACACCGGCCGCCTGCGAGTTCCGGATCGTCTTGTCGTCGACGTCCGTCAAGTTCATTACTTGAAAGACTTCATAGCCAAGGTATTTGAGGTAACGCCGCAGGATGTCCTGGAAAACAAAGGTTCGGTAATTGCCGATATGGGCGTATCCATAAACCGTCAGGCCGCAGGTATAGATTCGTACCTTGTTGCCTTCCAAGGGTTTAAATTCCTCCACTTGGCCTGAGAGCGTGTTGTAAAGATAAAGAGCCATTCTGTCTGCTTCGGAAGCGTAACGGAGTTTATTATTCTATCGGCCCGCCGAGACTCCGTCAAGAAACCCAAGTGCTGCCTAAGCTGTCCACCTCCCTTCGGCCATCGACGTTGGAGCGTCACGTGACAGCGGAACCCATTTTGATTCTGTATGTTAAGAGAGTTTCAGGATTGAACTTTGCGAGCTGTTATATCCCGCGGCAACAAAGAGCTCAAAAGCCGTGGATGAATCGAAGAGGGAAAGCGGGGAGCTCAGGCCTTTGACTCCTGCCGGCCGTCGAGCACGTCTCGAACTTTTCTGGTGAGGGTCCCAGGGGTAAACGGTTTTTGGAGAAAATCTGAATTGGGGCCCAGCATTTTGCTGTGGACGATGGCTTCGTCGGTGTATCCGGAAACGTAAAGCACCTTCGTGTCCGGACGAAGACGGCCCAGCCGTTTGGCGAGCTCTCGCCCGCTCATCTGCGGCATCACCACATCGGACAATAGGAGGTGGATCGGGTCGCGATACTGCCCGCTGAGTGTAAGCGCTTCTATGCCGTTCGATGCTTCCATAACCCGATAACCGTGCGAGATCAGAATTCCTCTCACCATGATTCGAAGCGCTTCCTCATCCTCAACAAGCAGGATCGTCTCGGTGCCTCTTAGCGGGTCAGCTTGTGGTTGGGCCACGTCGGCGGACTCTCCCCTTTCTAGGGTGCGGGGCAAATAGATCTTGAAGGTGCTTCCATGCCCGACTTCGCTATATACCCAAATAAACCCGCCGCTTTGCTTGACAATGCCATAAACGGTGGCTAAGCCCAATCCGGTTCCCTTGCCTTTGCCCTTGGTTGTAAAAAAAGGCTCAAAGATGTGCTTCTGGGTCTCAATGTCCATCCCGCTTCCCGTATCGGATACGGTAAGCATCACGTATTTTCCCGGCTGGCAAGGCACATGGGAATGAACATAGGATTCATCGAGGTCCACGTTGGCAGTCTCAATGATCACCTGTCCTCCCTTGGGCATGGCGTCCCGGGCGTTCACTGCCAGATTCATGATGATTTGCTCGACCTGTCCCGGATCGACTTTAACTCGCCCCAGCTCTGCACATGGGATTGTTACAAGCTCAACGTCTTCCCCAATCAAACGCCGCAGCATTTTTTCAAGATTGGAAATCACGGCGTTCAAGTCCAGCACGCGGGGGGCAAGAACTTGTTTGCGGCTGAAGGCAAGGAGTTGTCGCGTCAAGAGAGCGGCCCTCTCGCTGGCTTTCTTGATTTCCTTAATTCCACTCCGCTCCCGTTCGCCGACTTCCGAAGAATCCAGAAGCAGATGACAGTAACCTGAAACAATCGTCAGCAGGTTATTGAAGTCATGGGCAACGCCGCCTGCCAGCCTGCCTACCGCCTCCATCTTTTGGGACTGGCGAAGCTGTTCTTCCAAACTCTTCCGTTCCGTGGCATCGATCGCCACGCAGCCTACCAGCCGGTTACTCAACCTGTTCTGAAAAGGAAACTTGATGGCTAACCACTCCTTCGTTTCTCCTCCGGGCAGGGAGGTCTTTTCATATAACTCAAGCGGACGGCCTGAGGTCAGGACATCTTTGTCGGTCTCAAAAAGTTCCCCGGCGGTTTCGGCAGACCAAATGTCGAAGGGGGTTTTCCCTACGATTTCCCTCCACGGCCTTTTGACGAGATGTTCAAAAGCCCGATTGACATAGACGTACCGGCCTTGTTCGTCTCGCATGAAGGCAACAACCGGACTGTTATCCATGAAGGCTGTAAAGCGCTCCTCGCTCTCTTGAAGAGCGCCTTCGGTCTGCTTTCTGGCGGTGATATCGTGTTTGAAGATAACGTAGCCTAAGATATCTCCCACTTCGTTTCGGATGATGGCGGCCGAGACTTCAACAAAGACCCATGTTGCCGATTTTGTTTTGCACCGGGTTTCGCCCCGATAAGATCCCCCTTGCAAAAGATTGTCCATCTCGCGGCCAAACTCGTCCCGGCCTCCCTCCAAATAGATGGCGGGAGTTTCTCCTAGCAACTCATCATCCGAGAAGCCCAGCAGAGCCCTATGAGCGGGGTTTTGCTCGATAATTCGACCATCGATGTCCAGGATAAGGATTGCGTCGTTGGTATTGGCGAAGATTTGACGGTAGAGTTCTAGCCACTCCTCCGTTCTCTTGCGCGGCAATTTTGATGGTATGCGAAATGCACTTGTCATACCCTCCCCCAGGCGGACAGTGCTTGTCCGGGTGGCAAGTCCTGACCCCAATGGCACGCCATCTTTAGGAGCGTTTCGTTGCATCTGCAAAGTGACCATGAAAAGCAGCGATCATGGCTCCAATGAGGTTGGGTTTAATCACCATCGAGTTCTTGCTCCAGTCACTTACCGGTTCGCGGCCGCCACCTTTTGCTCCCAGCCTCATTCTCCTTTCATCGGTTTACTATTGTTAAATGGCCGCTTTGGCAGGTGTACTGAGCTCTCCACCAGAATCGCTTTGCCTCTATCACGCTCATTCCAGGCAGCGTCCACCACCGCACCCCACGAGACCCGACGATTTTGTCCGGATAATAATCCACGTTATTCATCGGTCATAAATGACATTTCCATTAGGTGGGAGCAGAAGTAAACTCCGCTTGGTCATGGTTCATCCTTTGCCAGGTGAAGGACAACCGGGAGGAGCAGAAGACCGAGACTTCAGCTGTTACAAGCTACCGATCGCCAAAACAAAACGATAACCGTGCTCAACCATGGCACCTTTTTGGGGGCTGCCTGATGGCCGAGCGTTGGGGCGGCGGCTGATCTCATCAAGAGCGCGCGGGTGCCAGCCAACATACGATCGAGCGAGGATAGGACCAGCAATTCCTTGGTTGCGGAATATGAGTGTGAGCGATATCATTTCGATTTTGCCTTAACGCCAGCCTATGCAGTGATGCTGGAATCCTATTTCGATTCGCTGAGGACAAATAATGACCTACAAAAATGAAGACATCAGCATGAGCAAGCGCCAGGTTCTGCAGAAGATGTTTGGGATTGGGGCAGGACTGGTAACGGCGGACGCGCTGTTTCCAAAGGCGACCTCTGCGGCCGGGCTTGGCCTCGCTGCCGGCGGGCAAATGGCAGTTAATGCTCCGGTTGTAGGAGTGTTTAACGTCCGCATGATGGGAGCCAAAGGCGACGGCAAGACGGTGGATACGCCCGCTATCAACAGAGCGATTGAAACGGCTGCGCGCTCGGGCGGTGGCACGGTGCTTTTCCCTGCGGGCACTTATTTGTGCTTTTCGATTCGCCTCAAGAGCAACGTTGCTTTGTATCTTGAGCGGGGCGCGACGATCCTGGCGGCGGAAACCGGGCAAGGGGGAAACTATGATGCCGCAGAACCAAATCCGGAAGCGGGCCGCTATGAGGATTATGGACACCGGCATTGGCACAATGCCCTACTGTGGGGCGTGGGGCTCGAGAACATATCGATCCTGGGTCCCGGGCTTATCTGGGGCAAAGGTCTGACGCGCGGCCACGGCCAGGAGAATCCGGGAGTGGGGGACAAGGCCATCAGCTTGAAGAACTGCCATAACGTCACGCTCCGTGACATTTCGATTCTGAAAGGCGGGCACTTCTGTATTCTGGCGACCGGCGTCGACAATTTTACAGTCGATAACGTCATCCTCGACACGGATCGCGATGGCATCGATATCGATTGCTGCCACAATGTGCGCGTTTCCAATATGACGGTGAACTCGCCGTGGGATGACGGGATCTGCCCCAAAAGCTCCTATGCTCTCGGCTACGCGCGCTCGACGGAAAATCTGACAATCACCAACTGCATGGTCACCGGCTCCTACCAATTAGGAACGGTCATCGATGGAACTTTCAAACATTTTCCTGACGGCCAGCACCGATTTCCCACTGGCCGGATTAAGTTCGGTACTGAGTCTAACGGCGGTTTCAAGAACATTACGATTTCCAACTGCGTTTTTGACCACTGCCGGGGATTGGCGCTCGAAACCGTGGATGGCGCGCTGCTTGAAGATGTTTCGATCAGCAATATCACCATGCGCGATATCGTCGATTTGCCCATCTTCATGCGGCTGGGCCGCCGGATGCGGGGGCCCGAGGGAAGGCCGATCGGCAAGTTGCGGCGGGTGAACGTCAGCAACATCGTTGCGTCCAACACGAATGGCCAATACTGTTCGATCCTGAGCGGCATCCCCGGCCATGAAATTGAAGACGTCAGGCTGAGCGACATTATCATTCTCAGCCAGGGCGGCGGCACAGCGGAAGCTGCGGCCATCCAGCCCCCTGAGAAAGAGGATGGCTATCCCGAACCGACCATGTTCGGCTCCATGCCGGCTTACGGGTTCTACATCCGGCATGTGAAGGGACTTCAGGTGAGCAACGTCGAGGTCCGCACGATGAAGGAGGATGCCCGGCCCGCCTTCATTCTTGATGATGTCGAGCATGCGGACTTCATCCACGTGAAGACGCAACCGGCTCCCGAGGGGAAGGCTTTCTTGCTCGAAAACGTCCAGGACTTTAATGTTTACCTGAGCCGGCCGGTGCCTGAGACTCATCTCAAAAGCGTGACGGCAAAGAAGCTTTGAGCGTGTGAACGCCCGGTCCGCTGGATGATCTTCTGTGGCGAAGTGCGCTACATCCTAACATAACTGTGAAGCGACGGACGTTTTAGAAGAATAGTGGGGTGAGCGACGGGGATCGAACCCGCGACATCCAGAGCCACAGTCTGGCGCTCTACCAACTGAGCTACGCTCACCATATTGCTCTGCTTGCAAGAATTCAGAGCCCTCTATTTTTTCTAACATTTACACAGCAGAAGTGTCAATGTAAAGCGACCGGGGCAGGGATGGCTTCTGGCGGGATCGCGGCGATTTTGCCTTGCCCTGTGGCGGTTTTATTGCCTCCCGGAAAACAAAAAGCCTTCGTGTCAGTGGGTAATCAAAACCTGATGATCATGCTTGTTGACGGGGATTTCCTGGAGCTCCGTCGGCTGCTGGCAACAGACACATCTGCCTGGCGCAAGGGCCACGATGTTGCAGGTTTCGCAGTAATAGCGAATGCTGTAAAGCTCTCCATGATGAACGGTGTAAAGGATGTTCACCTGGAAATTACCGTCGGCGCGCATGGTTCCTTCCAGGCGCACCTCGTCATTGCGCAGGCGCTTGTCCTCCAGCGTCTTAAAGACGTAGTGGTTCCGTCCTGCGAGCGGAACCTGCTTGTGGGAAGTCGCGAGAACAGGGCCGGTCCCGGGAACTAAAATGAGTTTGCCCTCGAGGGTCTGTTCATCTGTCTTGTCTGCCGCTCGCAGCGCCACGGCCGCCGAACACAGGAAAGTCGCGCACAGCGCCATGCTGGCAACGCTTGCAAGCGGCGCACGAAACATTCCAGCCCTTTTCAAGCCGACGCTCGCGCCTCGTCGTTTCAAAAATTGCATACCGGCTTTCGCTCGCCTGGAATTTTCCGGGAGAGACTCTACTCTTGATATTGCCCTACCAGGACGATGGCCAGCGGGAGGTCCTGTCCTTTGCCGCCGCCCGCCAGCTGGGTTTTTGCTTGCAGAGCCCAGTTCTGGGAATAATCCTGAAACAGGGAAGGGAATGTTTTGTCGGAATCGCTGATGGCATCCATCAGCATCACTCCGGGATGTCCAGTGGTGGTCGCCTTACGGCTCAAGCTCATGGTTTGCGCAAAAGGAAGAGGCTTTGTGCCGTCGGGATCGTCAGCGGCCGGCACCAACAGCAGAAAGTCTCGATACTGGCTGACGCCCATGTGGTTGCCATCTTCCGGAACCAGTTCGTAGCGAAGCGTATAGTAGCCGGGTTTGAGGTCCTGTCCCCGGTAGTCTTTGGCCGCTCCCGGAAAATTAATCACGCCAATCAGGCTTCCGGGCGCCAATTTGCCATAAAGCACATTGGCGGAAGTATCGGGATTGGCGGCCGCCGGGAGCTGCTGGAGCAACCAAACCTCGCAGAGCTCCTTGCCGGAGCCATTGAGCAGGCGCGATCCGCTTGCCTGGAGAGAATTCTTGACTGCCTGGCTGACGTCTCCGCCGGGCAGCCCGCTGCCGGCTTCAATCTTGTAAGTGCCTTGCGCGAAAGCTGCAACCGCAACCGCCAGGAACGAAAACAAGGAAATCGCTACGACCCGTCGCATCCCAAACCTCCAAAGCCTATCTGTTAGAGTCCACAAGATAAGAACCGAGAAACGGCCCCCGCTTCCTGTTCTGGATATTCCCTTAACCTGAATGCGCAGGGCGCTACTCAGAAAAGCTGCCCACAAACGCGCTGCGGCTGTCCCGGTTATTCCAGACAACTCCCAGCCCTTTGCCGCTGAAAGCATCGACCCGGCTAAAAGCGGGCATGGATTGCATAATTTTCGTGAGGGGCGGGTAATAAACGGTCTCGTTGCCGCACATGATGTCGCCCTGGCAGAGAGCCCGAGTCTTTACCCTCGCCAGATTGCCCGCCTCCAGCACATCTTCGCCGTGGTTTGTCCCTGTTCCGGCTACAAGCTGAATCGGAGCAACATCCACTCGAACGACGTGGCTCAGAAGCTGGCCCGCTCGTGATTTTGCAAAGTTTTCGAGAGCCATCCGTTGCCGCGGCGTTGCCTTCTGATCGACGATCAACACGGATTCCGCCGGGTACGGATCGTGGTAGGGATCGCCTAGAGTCGCGCTGGCTTTGATGACGGCGACGACGCTCAATCCTCTCAAGTCGGTTCCTTCCCAACTCCCGGTGGTCACTTTCCAGGCGAGAATAGCCTGCTTGCCGGTCAAGTCGACTTGCGAACTCGCAAAACAGGGGCCGGTCCAAACATCAGCGTTTCTCACTTCAAGGTAATTTCCCTCAATGGCAGCCTTGCTGGGCACAGCAGCTATCGTCAAAAAAGCCAGGCTGGCCAGGCTGGTTACTAGAATTCGATGCATATTCACCCCCATTACTTTACCGCGCCATTGACTTTGATTTTATCGCACAAGTCAGACGATGTTCAACGATCACCCCGAAGCCGGAACGCGACTTTTAAGTTTGGCCAAAGTTCCGTTTCGTTGTCTTTGCCCCTGTGCGACTTCCACCTTCCGGTGGAGTTTTGCCCAATCAAATAATGTCTTCAGCCCGCTTTCAATTCCAGCAAAAACCCTCAGTCGTTAGATTCATCCAGGAGATGGAAGGTTACACAATCCGCATTTCCAGGTGAGCTGAAAAGCTTGATAGGAATTATGAGAGATAGCACCTATCCCGTTTTTCCCCTGAGCTCTGTCTGCACGGGCGCAACAACTTACAGCCCGCGAATTCTTGCACTTCGAGTTCTTAGGGCGCTCCAAGCGGGGAGCCTTCGCTATCTAAACGGGATCGTAACATCCGCGGCCGGGTGTGCAGCTTGCGGGCTCAGCGACCTGGCCATCCGGTCCGAGGCAATTGTGTGTGTGGATGCACCAGAAAATGCCGCTGCTGCCGCTGGGGATTCTCGGGTCGGGTTCGGCATCAATAAACATTTCTTTGGAGTGGAGGCATCGGCATGCGGCGTGACTCATTGTGTCGGGATTCATGGGCTCAGGCATACTCATGCTTCTCCTTTCACTGCGCTCAGGACGGCTCTCTTGACTGCGATCTGAGCAAGCCGTACCTTGTAGCCGTTTTGGCTCAAAGGCGTGGCCTTGCTGACGGCTGCCTTGCCGGCCTGGTCCGCGATTTCTTCCGTGATCGACTTACCTTCAAGAACCTGCCCGGCTTCGGGAACGGGCCAGGGAACGGGAGCCACATGACCCAGGACCACCCGCGCGCTTCGAACCGTTCCGCCGCTCAGGTGCAAGACGACGGATGCTGCAACCAATGGCCAATCGAGGGCAGTCTTCTCCCGGACTTCATAAACAGCCATTTTGCCGCCCGTTTCATGCGGCACAAGGATTTCAGTCAGGATCTCGTTGGGTCTCAGGACATACTCGCGCTCATCTTCCTTCGTGGGCGTGGCGTAGAATTTGCTGAGTTCAACCTCGCGCTCGCCTTCAGGTCCGTGCAATCTTGCCTTCCCGCCGAGGGCCATCAAGATGGGAGCAAGGCTGGACGCATTGACAAAATAGGCCGGGCCTGAATTTCCCAGGATTGCATGGTAGCGATTCTGCCCGTCAGGGACGAGCGATTTCCCCTGGTATTGGGCCAGCAGCCCATACCCATTGCGAAAATACCAGCATCGCGGGCGCTGGAGCAATTCACCACCGACCGTGCCCATGTGGCGCATCTGTTCCCCGCGAATGCCGTCGGCGGCCTGCGCGAGCGCCGGGTAGTGTTCCTGTGCGATCTTGTTGTCCAAAAGGTCCTGGATCGTAACGAGCGCGCCCAATCGCAGTCCCGAGTGTGCGCTATATTCGATTCGCTTGAGGCCCTTGATCTTCTTGAGATTTACCACCCTTTTGGGGGTTGTCACCCGATCCTTCATGGCGCTGATCAGGTCCGTTCCGCCCGCCAGGATCTCGGTTTCGCCCCAGTTGCCTCCCAGCAGTTTAAGGGCGCTTTCCGTTGTGTGAGGGCTTGCATATTCGAAGGCTTCCATCAGGCCAAACCTCCTTTGTCGAGAGCTGCCAGGACTTTGTCAGGGGTAAAAGGCAAGGTCGGCACGCGGACGCCAATCGCATTGGCGACGGCGTTGGAGATCGCAGCGCCAGGGGAAATCACCGGAGGCTCTCCGAGCCCGATCACCCCGCGTTCGTCATAGCCCGGTCCTGTCATCATATGCACGACCAGCTCGCCGATATCTCCAATTCCTGCCAGCTTGTAAAATTCCATGTTGGGGTTGAGCATGCGGCCGAGCGTCTCGTCCATGATCTTCTCCTCAAAGAGCGAGTAACAGATGCCCATAATCAGAGCGCCATAAACCTGGCTTTCCGCTGTCTTCAGGTCAATGATCAGACCGCAATCCTGCGCGGCGACCATTCTGTTGACTTTTACCTGCCCGGTTTCCGTATCCACAGAAACGTCTGCGATCTGAACTCCGCCCACGCCGCTGTCATTCAAGTGGCAGGGACCGGGGTTGCGGCCCGTGGTCTGGATTGTTTTCACGCCAAGCTTGGAGCAGGCTTGCTTCCAGGTCAGGCTTTTCGAGGCATCGCCTTTCACTCGGACCCGGCCCAGGTGGGCTTCCAGTTGCTCGGGTGGAACTCCCAAAGAAGGAGCCACAGCGGCAAACAATTCATTGAGTGCATCAACAGCCCCGCGGCGCGTGGAACCGGAAACTCCGCCCACGGTGGTGCTGCCTCCGCTGGCGCCAGAAGGCGGATACTTGCTGTCGCCGATCTCTACCTTAACGGCATCGGCGGGAAGGCCGAACGTCTCTGCCACCGAGATGGCGATGACCGTTCGTGTCCCCGTCCCTAAATCCTGGCTCCCGAGACGCACGACGACAGAACCATCCGCCTGCACGATAACGTTGCAACTGCTCGTATGTCCTCGCCCTCCCCAGGTGTGAAGGCTGACTCCCATGCCGCGCTTGATGGGCCCGGGAGTTTTGTCGCCGCGCGGATGCCAGTTTTTCTTCCATTCGGCCAATTCCGCAGCCTTTTGGAGTTCCTCACTGTAGATTTGGCCCAGGTGCTGAGGAGCAAGGTGCACGTTCTTCATTAGGAACTCGACAGGATCCATCTCCAGCTTGGCAGCCAGATCATCGAGCGCGCCCAAGGTGAGGAGGCAGCCCTGGGGGTGATTCGGCGCCCGCCAGGCGCGCGACGGGCCGATATTCGCGGCAACCATCGTATGCTTCCAGTGGGTGTTCGGGGGGCGCAAGACGTAGGGCAGGGGAGGATGCCCGGAAGGGCCTACGCCTCCAGTTCCCCATGATTCTGAATCCCACGCCGCGAGCGTGCCGTCCTTCTTGGCGGCAACGCGGATCTTGGCGAAGGCCGATGGACGCGCTCCGGCGATTTCCAGTTCCGTATTGCGATCGAGCATCAGTTTGACGGGTTTCCCAGCCATCTTGGCTAGCTGGGCGACGACGATTCCCCAGCGATCAGGAGAGAACTTGCTTCCAAACCCTCCGCCCATGTACTGACAGATGGTTTCAATGTTACTGTCGTCGACATCAACTTGCTGCAGGCGCAAGCCTTTACCGATCTGACCCGGCAAGCCTGAAACGTTCTGGGTTGAAGACCAAGTCTTCAGCGCCTTCGCGTCCGTCCACTCCGCGACATTGCCGTGGGCCTCATGGCAGCAATGCGTAATGACAGGAAGCCCGTAATAACCTTTGGAAATCACCACATCAGGGTCCTGAAAGGCTTTATCGGGGTCCCCAACCGTTTCTTCGCCTGCGGGCTTTGTCCGGCCGCTCGCTTGCGCGCGGTCCATGTCTTCTTCTCGGACCAGGTGTGGAAGTTGCTCGTACTCGATTTTAATCCGCCGGCTCGCATCCTCTGCAATATCCTCGTTAACGGCGGCCACGGCGACGATTTCATCTCCAGCCCACTGGATCTCCGATCCCGCACCCTGAATAACCAGGACCGCCTTCACGCCCGGAAGGCTTTGAGCGGAAGAAATGTCAATGGACTTGATCTTGGCGTGCGCGTAAGGACAGGTCAGCAATTTGGCAATGAGCAATCCCGGCCGCTTCGTATCATAAGTATACTTGGCCCGGCCGCTTGCCTTCACGGGGCCGTCAATCCGGTCGATTCGCTTGCCGATCAGTTCTCGCCCGCCTGTTGCCGGCCAATCGTATTTACACGTTGCCATGGCTTCCTCCCTTCATTTCCTTGGCTGCCTGAAGAACAGCGTGCCGGACTCCCCAGTAAGTTCCGCAACGGCAGAGATTTCCACCGAGCCCCTTCTCAATGTCTTCCGGAGTCGGATTGGGATTCCGCTCCAAAAACGCCGTGCAAGCCATCACAAATCCCGGCGTGCAGAAGCCGCACTGTTGCGCGTCGTGATTGACGAACGCCTCCATCACCGGCGTGAGCTTGTCATCCGCGGCCAAGCCCTCAATGGTAGTGATCTCATGGCCTTCGGCTTCGATGGCCAGAACCGTGCACGCGTAAACGGGCTTGCGGTCCATCAGCATTGTGCAGGCCCCGCAAGTGGCACGGTCACATACTTTCTTGGCTCCGGTGACATCCAGTCGATCCCGCAAGGCATCGAGAAGCGTGACCCGCGGCTCAAGATTCAGCTTATGAACCTTGCCATTCACGCGCAACGTTACGGGAACTGCGCCCGGCCCGACAATTTCGCCCTTGGATTCCGCCGGCGCGGCTTCGGCTACTTTACCGCCAACCAGCAATCCGCCGGATACCGTGACCCCAGCACCTTTTAGGAAATCGCGGCGTGTTAAGGAAGGTTTTTCTGAGGCGGTTTTTCGTGGCTGGTCTTTTTTTCGTCGCATCGTGGGCTCCTTATGGATGGGGGTTTGTTCTCCCCGCAGTCTGGCTGCTTAGGTTCCCTCGGTCATCGCGAAAATGAGACCCCTGACCGTTTAGTGGCTCGTTAAAAAGCCTATTATAACACTCAAACATTTTCAACAAGGGGTCTATGAACAGGGGTGATGCTTCCTCCCGCAGGCCTCAGCGACCGCCAGAACCATCACCCGTTTCTGCAAGGACGGATTCTTGCGCCGGCACTTCCCTAACCCCTTCAGCCCGCCGGCGGCCGAAGTGCCTGCCAAGCCAGTGCTGGAGCTGATCAAGATAGATGTAGTAGACCGGGGTGAAGTATAAGGTTATAACCTGTGAAAAGATGAGGCCTCCTACGACAGCCAAACCCAGAGGCCGCCGTGATTCCGCGCCTGCTCCCAAACCCAGGGCGATGGGCATAATGCCCATAAAGGCGGCAAAGGTTGTCATCATAATGGGACGGAAACGGACGATGGCTCCGTGGTAGATTGCTTCCTCGGTCGATTTCCCGCCGCTTCTTTCGGCGTCCAGGGCGAAGTCAATCATCATGATCGCGTTCTTCTTGACGATGCCAAGCAGCATGATGATGCCGACAAACCCGTACAGGTCGAGATCCAGGTGAAATGCTATCAGCGTTACCAGCGCGCCCAAGGCCGCCGATGGCAAGCCCGACAGGATGGTTATGGGATGGATGAAGCTCTCGTAAAGAACTCCCAGAACCAGGTAAATGACCAGGACCGTTGCGATCAGCAGCACTCCCAGGCCTACCAGCGAGGACTGAAACTGCTGGGCGGTCCCTTCAAAGTTGGCGCTGATGTCTGCTGGAAGGGTTTCACGCGCCAGGCGGTCAACATCCGAGACTGCGTCGCCCAGCGCCACTCCAGGCTTCAGGTTGAACGAGAGGGTGACGGAAGGAAGCTGCCCAAAGTGGTTAACGGCTAAAGGCCCAAGGCCCTCCGTCACGCTAGCGACCGTGTTCAGCGGTATGAGTTGTCCGTTCGAGGACCGAATGTACAACATTGAAAGGTCGCTGGGATTCATCTGATATTTAGGTTCCAGCTCGGAGATCACCCAATACTCATTGTTGGGAGCGTAAATGGTTGAAATCCGTCCTTGGCCATAAGCTGTGGTCAGGGCCTTTTCAATCTGGTAAGCCGTTACGCCCAAAGCTGTCGCCTTATCGCGGTCGATCTGGATATTGACCTGTGGATTGTCGATCTGCAGATCGGTCGTCACGTCCTGGAATCCCGTAAGTTGGCGCATCTTGGCTTCAAGAGCCAACGCATCCCGGTAGAGCTCCTTGGTGTTTGGCCCCTCAAGGGTATATTGGTACTGGCTTTTTGTCAGATGAGCGCCAATGCGGATGGGAGGAGGGTTTTGCATGAAGGCCATGACCCCGGTGACTTTCGCAACTTTCGGGCGCAACTGCTCAATGACATCGTCCGTGCTCACCAATCTGTATCCCGAACCGAAAGGCTTGTGCGGAATGTGCAAGAAGTTCTTAAATCCGGCGACGAATTCCTGGACCGCAGATGGGCGGGGCCTCAGATGACAGAAGAAGATCCCGGAATTGCCGCCTCCGGAAGGCCCCCCAGCTCCTGCCAGCGAGAAGACGGTTGCCACATTGGGATTTTGGCGAACGATGGCGACAATCTCTTGTTGCAGCGTTTTCATTTCCTCAAAGGATGTTCCCTGAGCCGCCTGTGTAAAGGCAAAAATCGCCCCGCTGTCTTCACTCGGCAAGAACCCTTTGGGAATCTGGACAAACAAATACCCTGTGAGGATCAGGACAATGAAGGACGTGATCAGAACGATCAGCCGGTGACGAAGAACGGTGCGCAGACTCCAGTCGTAGCCATGCAGCAAATGGTTGAAATAACGCTCGGAGACCTCATACAAGTGGCCATGCTTTTGGGTTTGTGGAGGGCGCAGAAAACGGCTGCAAAGCATGGGGGTCAGCGTCAGGGACACAATGCCGGAAACCAGCACGGCGGACATGATGGTCACTGAAAATTCATGCAGCAGGCGGCCCATGATTCCGCCCATGAAAAGAATAGGAATAAAAACGGCGGTGAGAGACAGGGTCATGGAGAGAATGGTGAAGCTGATTTCCTTCGAGCCATTCAGAGCGGCTTCCATGACGCCTTCGCCCAACTCCATGTGGCGCACGATGTTTTCGAGCATGACGATGGCGTCATCCACGACAAAGCCCACGGCCAGCACGAGGGCCATGAGGGATAAGTTATCCACCGTGTAGCCCGCCAGATACATCACGGCGAAGGTGCCGATGATCGACATCGGCAGCGCCAAGCTGGGAATGATGGTGGCGGAGAGGTTCCGGAGAAAGATAAAGATGACCAGAATTACAAGGCACAGGGTCAGATAGAGAGTGAACTTAACGTCGTTGATTGAATCCCGGATGGTTGCGGAGCGGTCATATTGAATTTCAAAATGAATGGAGGCCGGAAATTCCGACCGGAAGGTGGGCAGAAGTTTTCGGATGTTGTCAACCACTTCCACCGTGTTGGTTCCCGGCTGGCGTTGGATGGCCAGGACCATCGCGCGGTGATTTCCAAACCAGCTTGCAACCTTATCGCTTTGACTTCCGTTGACCACATTGGCAATGGCGTCCAAGCGCACCGGAGCCCCGTTTCGATAGGCAATGATCACCGGGCGGTAAGCGGCTGCGTCATTCAGTTGGCCCTCAGCCTGGACCACGAAGGCCTTGTGGGTGCCGTAGAGCGTTCCCGTCGGCAGGTTGACGTTGGCATTCTGAACGGCCTGGATGGCCTCATCGATGCCGATCTCCCGCGTGGCCAGGGCCTTGGGATCAAACTGGACGCGGACGGCGTATTTCTGTTCGCCGAATACCCGGACCTGCGCCACGCCGCTGATCATGGAGATGCGCTGGGCCATCATCGTGTCCGCATACTCGCTGGTCGTATAAAGGGGAAGGGTGTCGGACCATACGGCCATGTAAATGACGGGTTGGTCGGCCGGGTTGACCTTGCGAAACGTGGGTGGCGACGGCATGCCCGGGGGAAGGTCTCCCTCGGCCTGGGTGATCATGGCCTGAACGTCCTGGGCGGCCGCATCAATATTCCGGTTCAGACTAAATTGCAGGCTGATCTGTGTGAGTCCCTGTGTGTTGGTGGACGACATCGAGTCGAGCCCGGCAATGGTGGAAAACTGCCTCTCGAGCGGGGTCGCCACGGAGGATGCCATGGTTTCCGGGCTGGCGCCGGGAAGGCCTGCGCTGACCGTGATCGTCGGGTAATCGACGCTCGGTAAATCGCTGACCGGCAAATAGCGGTAAGCCATAATACCGAACAGCAAAATTCCCAGCATGACGAGCGTCGTCATCACCGGACGGCGGATAAAAAGTTCGGAGATATTCATGAGGCATTTTCCTGGGCAGAAGCTGATGCATTTTTGACCGCCACTTTGGCGCCGGGGTAGAGCCGAAGTTGCCCATTGGTTACAACCGTCTCCCCTGGTTTAATCCCCTGTTCAATGACGGTCACGCCACCCACCGTATTGCCGACTTGGACGGGACGAAGTTCTGTTGTGAGGTCCGGTTTGACCACGTAGATATATTTCCCTTGTTGTCCGGTCTGAACGGCCTGCGAAGGAACCACCGTCGCGTGAGGTTGCAGCGTCAGGTTAACCGTGACGCTGACAAATTGGCCGGGCCACAGGCGCCGGTCGCCGTTCGGGAATGTTGCTTTCAGCATGATCGTTCCCGTGCTGCTATCCACGGCATTGTTAATGAAGCTCAACCGGCCTACGGAAGGTTCTCTGCCACTATTAGGAATGCTGGCAAGGACCTGTAGACTGCCGTAGGCTTTGTATTTCTTGATCTCGGCCAGGTACTGCTCCGGCACAGAGAAATCCACGTAAATCGGAGTGATCTGATTAATCACCACCAGACTGGTGTCATTGGTCTTGACAAGGTTGCCGGGGTAGACCAGCAAGCTTCCCGTGCGGCCCGAGATTGGAGAGTAAATGGAGCAATAACTAAGCTGAATTTCGATTTGTTTGACGGCGGCTCGATCTGCGCGAACGGCTGCTTCCAGGGCCACGGCATTTGTCTCGAACTGGTCGTATTGGTCCTTGGAGACAATGCCGGCATTTTCGAGCTGGGTATACCGTTGGAGTTGCTGCCGGGCATTCTTGGCCTGGGCCTCGTCCCGTGCCAGATTGGCTTCAGCTTGTTGAAGGGTGGCTTGGAAAGGGCGCTGGTCGATCATGAACAACAAACTGCCCTTTTTCACATCTTGGCCTTGGGTGAAGTAGGCCCGTTGAATTTCCCCGTCCACCAGGGACTTGATCGTCACCGTCGAATAGGCTTCGACGTTTCCAATCGCTGTCACCTGAACCGGCACGTCTTTTTCAACCGCCTTCGCCACGGTGACCGGCACAGGCTGATTCATTTCTGCCGGTGGCGGAACGCTGCCGGCCTTCTTCCCGGAACAACCCATGGAAAATAGGGCGATAGCTGCGGCGAAGGCGATAAATACGAAAAGTGGCACTCTGGAAACTGTCAATTTCTTCAATCTAGGACCCCACTTTTATTTTTGACGATTGCCTCGTGTGAAGCGTTACAACGAATTTAACTGGCGTTGGCGGTTTATCCTGAGATCACGAGGAGATGACGCATTCTTCCGGTAGAGCCAGAAGTGCTTGGCATCGCCACGCCGTTAAAGTCGCGATTGTGGATCACGGCCCGGCGCCTTTGAAAGTAGCGTTCCAGTGTCCCAAGTAACTCTTTCGACTGCCGTAAGCCTCCTAGCTTCTTTCCCAGCTATTATAATTGAAACGGCGATGGGTATCACCCTTGAGGAAAAGGCCGCCGGGTCGGGTGCCCCTCTGACGGGTTGGCCGCAGGCGCTTACCCGCTGAGCTCAAGTTCGTGATACAAATATCAACTACCCGTCGGAGGTGGTATCTTTGCAGGGCGAGGACCGTTCGTCTGAAAAGTATCCTCGGTGGCTGTCTTGGGTCCGGACCCGGGATAATCTCCGCCAGCCCTATTGAAAACGGAAGGGAAGATGAAGCACGAAATTCTGGAAATTCCGCGTGCGCTGCGGTTGATGTGGGATAAAGGACGACCTCAATACGATGCGCTGGTGCGCCGCGGTGCTTGGAGCGAGAAGCCCGTTTTCATAACCGGGAGCGGTTCATCCTACTGGGCGGCGCTCACGGGAGCGTACGCGTTTGAATCTCTCCTAAGATTGCCTGCTGTCGCGCGGTCGCCGGAGGCGTTCAGAGCCTATTCCATCGCGGCTCTTGCCGTTCGGTCGCTGGTGGTTGCCATCTCTCCCTCGGGCGAGTGCGAGAAAACCTTGGAGGCCGCGCGGCAGGCGAAGGCTCGCGGGGCCGTGGTTTGGGCGCTGACGGCAAACCCTGCAAGCGAACTCGGCAAGCTGGCAGACGGCGTTGCCGAACTGTACCTTCATGAAGCCCCGGCCGACGGAATCCAAGCGGTCTTCTGTCAGCACGCGGCAATGGTTTTTCTGGCTCTTGCCGCCGCCCGGGTTTTGAAACGCCCCGCTTCACTGCTGGCGACGGAGGAAGCGGAACTTGCGAAGCTTCCGGAAAGCATCGAGTGGGTCGAGAACCAGTTCAGCGATGCCGCCCAGGCTCTTGCCGGCGAATTCAGGAGTTTGCAGAGACTCTGGTTGATTGGTGGAGGCCTGTACCATCCGGTTGCTCTCCAGGCTGCTTGCCAGCTTGCGGAAATGGCAGGAATTCCTGCCTGGGGTCTTGATCCCTCACACTTTCAACATGTGTTGCCCACTCTGCGCCAGACGGATGCCGGTGTGTTGTTCCTTTCCGGCTCGCGATGCGCGTTAAGAGCGGAGGTCCAGCAAGCTGCCCAGGGCGCCGGCAAAATAGCCGGAGGGAAACTCTTTGCGATTACGGACGGCAATGACCCTCTCCTTTCCAAAGCGGCAACCCTGTCGGTGTTGCTCCCGACGCTCACGGAGCCCGCAGGAGCGTTGCTGGCTCTAGCGTTTCTTAATTCTGTAACGCACCATGCCGGGCGTAATTCGGCTGCTCCATCCCGGCGAGCCAGTCGTCCGAAACTCCCTTAAGTTGCTTCACCGGTCACCTAGTAACTTTGTATTATATAATTCCATCACTCTTCCATTTGGGCAATACACCATTGTTGACAATCAAGAGGGTTTCTGTTTTCATGAAACTATGGATATCGGAAAGCGAATCCGGACTCTGCGCGAGGCGAAGGGTCTTTCGCAGGGAGACATTGAAAAGCGCTCGGGCCTGTTGCGCTCGTACATTTCCCGTGTCGAGGGCGGATACACGGCTCCGTCTCTCTCGACCATGGACAAGTTTGCCAAGGCTTTGGAAGTTGATTCCTACCAGCTTCTTTTCCGCGGAAGCGGGCGGCCGACGGCTCCGCGAATTCCTCCTCACGTCAGCCAGTCGAAATCCATGCGGAAATTGGCTAAGTATTTTGAAAATATGTCTACGGCAAACCGCAAATTGATTCTTACCCTGGCCAGCAAGCTGAGCCGGGGTTAGGGTTCCGCGCCTTCGATTCGTGATGCAGCGTTTCGCGCTGCATCCGCCGCGATTCTAGTTCACGATCCCTTCTTTAATTCCTTGACAGTCGCGACACAAATGTAATATACAAACGTCGCTGCTGAAACGATTAATAATCTAATTAATGGGGCAATCATTATGAGTGCTGGCTTTGGTCGACGAGATTTTATGAAAAAGGTGGCGGCCGGAGCGGTGACCGCCGGAGTCGGGCTCCCCGCCTTGGGCCAGGCGAAGAGTGTCTCGGCAAACGACAAAGTTATCGTTGGAGTTGTGGGCACAGGCGGCAGGGGGCGAAGCGATCTTTCCAATTTTTTCAGGCAACCGGACGTCGAAGTCGCCGCTGTCTGCGATGTCTACCAACCCAATCTAGACAAGGGCCTCGCAGCCACCGGTGGCAAAGCCCAAACCTACACCGACTTCCGTCAACTCCTCGACCGCAAAGACATCGATGTTGTGCTTATCGGCACTCCGGACCACTGGCATCCGCTGGTGATGGTGGAAGCCTGCAAGGCCGGCAAGGACGTTTACGTTGAAAAACCCATTTGTCACACCGTTGACGAAGGCAAAGTGATGGTGGAGGCGGCTCGCAAATACAACCGGGTCGTGCAGGTGGGAACCCAGCAACGGTCGGGCATTCACTTCCAGAAGGCCGTCAAGCTGGTGCAGGACGGCTTCATCGGCAAAGTCAGTTTTGTCCGGACCTGGAACTATGGGAACCAATATCCCGAAGGCATTGGGAACCCGCCGGATTCGGAAGCCCCGTCTGGCCTCAACTGGGACTTCTGGCTGGGGCCTGCTCCTAAAGTTCCTTTTAACCGGAACCGGTTTGGGATCGGGAAGGGCCACTATTCCTATTTTCGCTATTTCTGGGATTATGCCGGCGGATATATGACGGACTGGGGCGTTCATTTGATCGACATCGTGCAGTGGGCTATGAAAGTCGACGGACCGAGCGCCATTACGGCGCTAGGCGGGAAGTTTTATCTTCATGACAATGCCGAGACCCCGGACACGCTCCAAGTCACTTACGAATATGAGAATCCAAAGTTTGTATGCGTCTACGAGAATCGCTGGGACAACGCGAACTCGATGTACGGTAAGGGATACGGCATGGAGTTCCACGGCACGGATGGGACTCTCTTCATAGATCGCAGCGGCTTTGAGGTCATTCCGGAATCTCGGGAACGGGACGGGAAAGAGGTTGCTCAGACGGCGTCAATGCAGATGAAGGCGGTCAACAACTCCAGTTTTGACCACGTGCGGAACTTTCTCGATTGCGTCAAGACGCGCCAGCGTCCCATCAGCGACATCGAAATCGGCCATCGTTCCACCAGCACCTGTTTACTCGGAAACGTGGCTCTGCGTAGCCAGGAACGACTTGCCTGGGACGTCGAAAAACAAGTCCTGATTCATGCCAGCCCGACGGCAAAGGCCCATCGCTACCTTACTCGCCATTACCGCGCGCCGTGGAAGCTCGAGGCTTAGCGGCGATTTTATGCAGAGATCTCCAACGCCGGTGGAAAAAACGAACCTTCCTAATTTTCGCGCGAACAACTTATATGTTGCCGTGAGGACGTCTTGTTGTATGTAGGCCCGAGGTCATATAGAATCGCGTCCGCGGGAAGGGATCACGCCAAGAAATGGAGCAATCATCATGACCAATGATTTCAATCGACGCGACTTTATGAAAAAGGTGGCAGCCGGAGCCGTAACTGCCGGAGTCGGGCTTCCTGCCTTAGGCCAGGCGAAGAGCGTTTCTGCAAACGACAAGGTTATTGTTGGCGTCGTGGGCACAGGCCGAATGGGGCGAGGCGATCTTTCCGACTTTGCCAAGCAGCCAGAGGTTGAGATCGCCGCCGTCTGTGATGTTTACCAACCCAACCTCGATTTGGGGCTGAAAGCCGCCGATGGCAAAGCTCAAACCTACACCGACTTTCGTCAAGTTCTCGACCGCAAAGACATCGACGTCGTTATTGTCGGCACGCCGGACCACTGGCACCCGCTGGTGATGGTGGAAGCTTGCAAGGCCGGCAAAGACGTTTACGTTGAAAAACCCATTTGTCACACCATCGACGAAGGCAAAGTGATGGTGGAGGCGGCTCGCAAATACAACCGGGTCGTGCAGGTGGGAACCCAGCAGCGGTCGGGCATTCACTTCCAGAAGGCCGTCAAGCTGGTGCAGGACGGTTTCATCGGCAAAGTCAGTTTTGTCCGGACCTGGAACTACGGGAACCAATACCCTGAGGGGATTGGCAATCCAGCAGACTCAGCGCCGCCCTCTACCCTCAACTGGGATTCCTGGCTGGGGCCTGCCCCGAAGGTTCCGTTTAACTGGAACCGGTTTGGGGTGGGCGACCACTGGTCGACTTTCCGCTATTTCTGGGACTATGCAGGCGGATTTATGACGGACTGGGGCGTGCATTTAATGGACATCGTGCAGTGGGCCATGAAAGTTGACGGGCCAAACGTCATTACCGCGCTGGGCGGGAAATTTTATATTCGCGACAACGCTGAAACCCCGGACACCTTCCAAGTTACCTACCAGTATGAGAATCCAAAGTTCGTGTGCGTTTACGAGAATCGCTGGGACAACGCGAACTCGATGTACGGCAAGGGATACGGCATTGAGTTCCACGGCACGGATGGAACGCTGTTTGTGGACCGCAGCGGGTTTGAAGTCATCCCGGAATCCCGCAAGCGGGACGGGAAAGAGATTGCTCAGACGGCGTCAATGCAAATGAAGTCAGTCAACAACTCCCATTTTGACCATGTGCGGAACTTTCTCGATTGCGTCAAGACGCGCCAGCGTCCCATCAGCGACATCGAAATCGGCCATCGTTCCACCAGCACCTGTTTGCTTGGGAACGTGGCTTTTCGCAGCCAGGAACGCATTGCCTGGGACGTCGAAAAACAAGCCTTGGTTCCCGGCAGCTCCTCTCGAAAAGCCCAGCGGTACGTCACGCGTGACTACCGCGCACCGTGGCAGCTGAAGGCTTAAGCGCCGATTTTCCGCAGGCATTCCCCCGGCGAGTGGAAGAAGCCGGTTCCGTGGAAAGCAACTCTACGGGAAATAAAACCGCTTACTTTATGTAGGCAACGCCGTAATAGCGCCCCGAAGATGCCAAAGTTGACCAGACAATGCGAGCCTTTGTTTCCACGGGAGCCTGGCTATCAGCAAAGGGAAGGGTGATATAGATTTCATCGGTTGCGTTGAAAATTTTGGTGCTCAAAAAGCACAGACCTCCTTTTGAAACGTCGCGCGTTTGAGCGATGTCCGTGACGCCCCAACTTGTCCGGACTCTGAGGCGCATGACAAGTTTTAGCCGCTTTGATTTGCGGCGCTCGCCGGTGACGAGTTCAGCTTTGCGAGCGTCCTGGATCATATCCGGGGAAACCGGCTGTTCGCTGGGCCGCCAGCGGGTTGTTTCGTTACAGCGGTCACAATGGCGAGAGATCAGGCCGGTGGCCAGCAAAACGTCATACTCGATGGATGACATGGGACTCTGCGTGGCCTTTTTACATGCGGCGCACTCGATCAGAACTTTTGGCTGGATTCCTTCTGCGGGTTTGCTGAATTCTATCCCCCAAATCCCGCTCTCAGGATTGAGCGCCTCCACGCCCCACTCCCGCCGGCTTCCGAAAACTTCCTGAAAAGCTCCAACCACGCGGAATTCCTCCTCGATATTGTTTGCCAGACTTCTGATAAGGACAATGTCGTCGGTTAATAGAGGGTGGGTGAGGCTGATCCGCGCCCCGTTCTGATTGAAACTAACTGTTACCGTCTCCTCGCTGAAGGAGACACCGGAAACATCGTTTCCTATGACGCGGATTCGAACCGGCGCCAGCACGCGGTCTGTTCGACGCCTCTGTTCTTCAGGCATGACCCTTTCAGGATTGCACCTGTAGATGCCGCGACCGTAAGTCCCGGCTGCCGTACCAAAGATAAGAATCGGTAAATATGCGGCAAAAGGTGAGTTTTCGTTTCACTCTTTCAAGACGAACTGCGGTTTTGAGATAGGGAAACAGGCCGGGCTGGCGTCTCCTGACTTGCGGGACCCCAGGGCGGGGGCGGCTTCATTGCCGGATTGGCCATAGAAACAGGCCGTACTGGGGATTAAAAAGCGTCCTCATTTTCCTGTCATGCCAAGATGTCGGATGGGAAATGGCCATGGACCGAGATTTTGATTCCCTGGCTAAAATCCCTGTTTCCTTATCCCTCAGAACCGATTCCAACCTCAGTGCCTTGCTCATCTTGCCATTTGACTGGTGGGACGCGATGTATTCAGCACATTCTAAGCAGGACAAGTGGTTGACTTTATATTTTTCGAAAAATAGAATGAGAACTACCTCTCTATACAGAATAGGGACGGGAGGAAGCGGGGGATGTGGGTATGAACACCTTTTTTAAGCGCTACATTGCCCGATGGGCCACGGGGATACTGATTGCTGCATCCATCGTAGCGGCTGGTGCGGTTCCGACCTTTGCTCATAACGACCGGCAAAAACTTACCAAACAAGAACGGCGCCGCCAAAAGGCCATTCAGAAGGAGATGGAGAGCCCTTATAAAAAGTGGATCTCCGGGCCGGTCGGTTACATTATTACGCCCGCAGAACGGGCTGCCTTCAAAAAACTCAGTACAGATGAGGAACGGGATCGCTTTATCGAGCAATTTTGGGAAAGGCGAAGCCCCAGTCCGGGCTCCGCTGATAATGCGTTTAAGGAGGAGTTTTACCGGCGCATTGCTTATGCAAACGAGCATTTCGCTTCCGGTCTTCCGGGCTGGAAGACGGACCGGGGACGCGTCTACATCATGTATGGGCCTCCGGATAGTATTGATTCGCACCCGACGGGCGGCACCATCGCGCTGAACCCGACAGATATGCCCTGGATTGGGACTGGCGCCTCCACCACCACGATGAGCACGTATCCCTTTGAGGATTGGACCTACAATTATATCCCGGGGCTTGGCAACAATATTCAACTCGAGTTTGTGGACCCGACCATGACCGGAGAATACCATCTCACCATGAACCCGTGCGAGAAAGACGCTATGGCTCAGTCCCCGAACGATAATACCGGATGCCAGGGGACTGCTGCGATCGGGCAGATCTGGAATCCCAATGCGGTGATGGCTACGAGTCGATTAAGCGGCAACCAAAACCCGGGTTCCGCCATGGTGGCGTCGACTTTGGCCAATCTGGGTAGCCTGAATGAGTTCACGCGGCTGGACCTTTACTCCAAGATCTTCCAGCCGCCGGCCATCAAGTTCAAGGACTTGAAGGCCGTTGTCTCCTCAACACTGTCTGCGCAGTTGCTGCCTTTCAGCGTTCGGACGGATTTCCTCAAGATTACCGACGACACCGTCCTTACCCCCATAACGGTTCAAGTTCCAAACCGGGAGATGCAGTTTGCAAATAAAGACGGCGTGATGCATGCTGTTCTGGACATTTACGGCCAGCTTACAACCCTGGGAGGCCGAACCGCTGACACCTTCCAGGACAGTGTGGTGGTGGATGTGCCCCAGCATGATTTCCAGAATTATGTGAACCTGAAGTCCGTCTACCAAAAGGCTGTGTATCTGCGGCCCGGCCATTACAAGCTAAGTATCGTGATCAAAGATGATCAGAGCGGGCACATGGGCTCGATGAACTTGGGAATTGTGGTTCCCCAGTATAGTAGTGACAAGCTTTCGAGCAGCTCTCTCATCCTGGCAGACGATATCCAACCTTTGCCGACAAGCGAGGTTGGTTCGGGGCCATTTGTGATTGGGGGAACGAAGGTCCGGCCCAGCGTCAATCAGACCTTTACGCAGAAGCAGAACCTTGGTATCTATATGCAGGTGTACAACCTGGGACTAGACTCTAAGACGCATAAGCCTGTGGCTAATATCGACTATCGTATTCTGAAGGATGGCAAGCCCATCTTGAATCAGACGGAGCAGGCGGCCAGCATCAAGGACTCTGCGGAACAGGTGACCTTAGAGAAAACCCTGCCTGTCCACTTGCTCCAGCCTGGCAAGTACACTTTGCAGATCAAAATTACCGACAAGATTAAGAATCAGACGGATACCCAAACGACCGATTTCCAGGTGGAGTAGCGAACGCTGAGCCTTCATTTCCCGTAGAAAGCCGGGGAGTGTAGTTTCAAAACATCGATGGATTGAGGCACAATGAAGCGCTCCAAAATTTCGATTCATTCCATGGCAAGGTTACCTGTCGGAGTCGTGCTCTGTTTTGCGATAACGGCCTCCCTCGCAGGTGCGGCCCAATTCGGACGAGTATCAGGGACGGTTACGGATGCTGTGGGAACTCCTCTGATGGGAGCCACGGTTTTGCTGGCCGGGTCAGGAGTTGATGGGGCGGGAGAAATTGGGAAGTCTGTCGAGCGTGCGTTTACCGACTCGCACGGAGGTTTTTCAATTGAGCATGTGGTGCCCGGTTGGTATTCACTGCAAGTCATTTCGGCGACTCGGCTCCCGGCATTGCGGACCGGCGTACGGGTGGACCCGGACGAAACAACCCAGGAATCCTTTGCTCTCGGTGATGTATTCTCCCGTATCCAGTGGCAAGCCCCCAAGTCTCGTTCTCGCGCCTGGGTGAATGAGTGGAAATGGATTCTTCGGACTTCAGATTCGACCCGTCCGATCCTGCGCTTTGAGAAAGCCAAGGGAGTTCAACGCCAAGCGTCCAAGCATCCCCTGCTTTCGGGCACGCGGTTGGTTGCGATGCTCCCCGGATCGTCCCGGAGTGACGTTCTTGCGAATGATTTAGGCATGGGGACCGTGGTTGCTTATCTTCATCCCCTGGGCGAAAATTCCGATGTTCTGGTTGCGGGTTCTACGAGCAGCGGTATCGGAGGCTCATCCTTTGCGACGGTGTATCGGAAGGGCTTAATGGAGAAGAACCGCCAGGAGATTACCCTGGCTGTTCACCGACTGAACCTGGGGAACGACTTGCCGGTGTCTTTTGCTGCCGACCGGGGCCTGGCGAATTCTGAGGGGATGTTTTTCCGCTATGCTCAGACCCGGCAGCTTTCCAATGCGCTGACGCTCACTGCCGGGGTGGAAATACGGTATCTGAACTCAGCTCAGAACGCTGGGACTGCCCATCCTCAAGTGAGCCTTGCCTACCGGCTCGACCCTAAAACTCTGCTGACCATGAGCTATGGAAAGATGGATGCCGATGAGTCGTCCACCTTGCTTGATCGCGTCAGCGACCTGAATGCTTTCCCGCGCATAACTCTGCGTAATCACCGTCCTTTACTCGAGAATGCGACTCACGCGGAGGCCCGGTTGGAGCGCAGCCTCGGGACCCATTCGACTTTTGAGATTGCGGCCTATCACGATACCTTCCGGGATGTGGCTGTCTGGGCGATTGGCGGGGTTCAAAATCTGGATAACCTGGCGGCGAGCGGCAATCTGCTGCTAAAAGCCGGGGGAAGCACGGCTGTCTTGAACGGGGGGCGATACGGTTCCTCGGGATTCCGAGCCGCTTATCAGCGAGGGCTTGGCTACCATACCCAAATGGGCGTTATGTACGCCTTTGGGGACGCTCTGGGTGTTGGGCCTGTCCAGGGCGCCTTGGGGGCAAAGCCTTTCAACGTAGCGGGCTTGTCCGGAATTTTGCACTCTGAATCGACACAGTCTTTTTCAGGGAAGTTTTCAGCTCATCTGCCGGGAGTCAGGACGCAAGTTATTACAACTTACACGTGGCTGCCAGCGGGGCGTGTGACGGTTGTTGATCCCTATGGGCTGGGTCAAATGGAATTTCAGCCGTTTCTCGGCCTTGAAATCCGTCAACCCCTTCCCAAAATTGACGCACTGCCGGTTCGTATTGTGGCGATGGCAGATTTTCGTAATCTGTTAGGGCAGGGTTCTGTTGCCCTGACGCAATCGAATGGAAGGACAACCTTCCTGACTCCTGCTTACCGCACCGTGCGTGGAGGGTTTGCGGTTCAATTTTAGTGGCGAAGTTCAGATCGTTCCAGGGATTCGAGGAGTCGATATCGCGAACGGTTGAGGCTGGCTAGGACATCGCGCTGAACATCAAGCGTTCTTGAAAATTCTGTAGGATGTTGTGCTGAATATATGATATTGCGTAAATGGTTACTCGGGTGTTAACGGTCTTGGGCCTGAACGCTGTAAAATATCACAAATGATTTGAGAGGATTCTGGGTATGGGATTGGAACCTCGATTGCTGAGGTTTTCTAAAGGAGTTTTGATCCTCTCCCCCATTAGGCAATTACAGTGAGTTTGCGCGCCCCATATCGTTTCTTGACCCTGCTGCTCGCGATGGTGAGCGTTACGTTGGTGGTTTTTGCGGTCATCAACTTTCAGCAGAAGAGGTCCTACCAGCTTCCGACGGATGGCGTTTCGTGGGTGGAAAGCCAACGGGGACTTGAGGCCTGGAGAGTTGCCTCCAACAGTCCCGGGCAGAGGTCAGGAATCCGGGTAGGGGACATTCTGGAGTCGATTAACGGGCAGCGTGTCAGGACGACGGTGCAGGCGGTCCGCGAAATCTTCACAAGCGGCGTATGGTCACACGCGACCTACGACCTGGTTCGCGACGGAGAATCGTTTGAGACCACGGTCATCGTCGCGCCCGAACATGACTCGCGTTCCATTCTTGACTACCTCGAAATCGTCGGTTTTCTTTACTTGATCATTGGGGCCTTTGTTTTCCTGCGTCGGTGGTCTGCCGCAAAGTCTTTGCACTTCTATCTTTTTTGCCTGGTCTCATTTGTCCTTTATAGCTTTTCGTACACGGGGAAGTTGAATCTATTTGATTCAACTATTTACTGGCTTGACGTTGCGGCCCTGTTCCTGCAGCCTGCTATTTTCCTGCACTTTTGTCTGACCTTTCCTGAAAGGCCGGACTTCCTGCGCCGGCGTCCGTACGTGCTGCCGGCCCTCTATTTGCCTGCCGCCTTCCTTTTGACCCTCCAAGTCCTGGTGATGAGCGGGTTTGTTGTCCTGCCGTTGCCGGAGCTTTCTGTGCGCTGGCTGTTTGACAGTCTGGGAATGGGTCACTTGGCTGTTTATCTCACTGCCGGAGCCTTCTTCCTGTTGCGTTCTTACCGCCGTGCGCAGACTTCTGTGGCGCGGCAGCAATTAAAGTGGGTGACGCGGGGCACCTTGGTTGCGGTGCTTCCTTTTGCAGCTCTTTACGCCATCCCCTACTTCCTGGGGATGGCGTTTATTCCGGCCCCGTGGATGAAACTTTCGGTTTTTTCCCTGGTGCTGTTGCCCATCACTTTCGGGTACGCGATCGTGCGTTATCGCCTGATGGACGTGGACATGATCTTCCGCCGCGGAATCGCGTATGCCTTGGCGACCGCGGCGATTGTGGGATTCTACTTTGGACTGGTCTTCCTGCTGGCTGACTTTTTCCGGAGCGCGGCGCTGATCACCAGCCAGGGAGGCTGGCTGCTTGCCATTGTGGTGACGGCTTTGTTGTTTCAGCCCATGGTGAACTGGATCCAGGTTCGCATGGACCGTTCGTTTAATCGCGAGCGGTATGATTATCGCAGGACACTGCTTGATTTCGCGCGATCCCTCAGTTCGGAAGTTCACATGGATTCTCTGCTGGACCAGACGGCCGAGCGGCTGGCGGAGACGCTGGGGGTTGATCGCACGGCGATATTTTTGACGTTGCCTGGAGGCGAAGCTTATTTAGCAAAATCCATGGGCATCACCTTTGACGGGCCTCTCGACCTCACCTTCCTGAGCGGCGAACAGTCTGAAATGAGGGAAGGGTATCTGTTTTTTGAAACCCTCAAGGCGCGCCTGGATTTTTCGCCGCAGGTGCAGTCGTCCATCGAACGATTGGGGCTGCACTATTACTTCCCTCTGAAGGTCAAAGGCAACACGCTTGGCTATTTGGGACTCGGGAAGACCAACGAGGACGATTTCCTTTCGAGTGATGATGTCGATCTGCTGCGGACGATTGCAGGATATATCGCCATTGCCATTGAAAGCGCCCGCTTGTACGGTTCGCTGGAGCGCAAAGCCCTGGAATACCAGACCTTGAAGGATTTCAACGAAAACATCATTGAATCCATCGACGGCGGGATCATCGCCTGGAACCTTGAGCAGCGCGTGGAATCCTGGAATGCTTCGATGGAGAGGCTCTACGGAATTTTGAGCAGTGATGCGATGGGGAAGTCTCTGAGCGAACTGTTTCCTCCGGATCTGCTTTCCCGGTTACCCTCTGCTTCGGAGCCGTACCGATCTCTGAGCCTTTATAAGTTCCGGTTGCACGATGCGGCTGGGAGACCTTTGATCGTGAATCTTTCCACCGTGCCATTGCTCGGGAAGGATGAGTTGGTTATCGGGCGCTTGCTGATTTTGAATGATTTGACCGAGCGGGTGAACCTGGAAGACCAACTGATCCAGGCTGAAAAGCTTTCTTCGATTGGAGTTTTGGCGGCCGGGGTGGCGCATGAAGTGAACACTCCATTGGCCGTTATTACCTCCCAGCTCCAGATGTTGTTGAGGCAGTTGCACCCGGATGATCCGCAGGTGCGGGTGCTTGAACGAGTTGTCAAACAGGGATTTAGGGCTTCAGAAATCATCAATAATTTGCTCAAATTCTCGCGAGTCAGCGGCAGCGAGCACGGCGAGATCGAGTTGAACAAGCTCGTCCAGGAAACCCTGGCCCTGGTTGAGCCCGTGCTGCGCAGTGCAAAGATTAAGGTCAGTCTCCAATTGGAGCGGGACCTGGCTCCGATCTATGGAAACGCAGGAAAGTTGCAGCAAGTCCTCATGAACCTCATCATGAATGCCCGCGACGCGATGCCCTACGGCGGTGGCCTGTCGGTTTCGACCGAATCGGTCGAAACCACGGCTTACGTCGAGATCTCCGATAACGGCGTTGGCATTTCCCCCGACCATCTCCGCAAGATCTTTGACCCCTTTTTCACGACGAAAACGACCAGCCGCGGCACCGGACTTGGCTTGGCGGTAAGTTACGGCATCATCCGCGAGCACTCCGGCGAAATCCACGTTGAGAGCCGTTTGGGGCACGGTACGTCGTTCCGCCTTGAATTCCCCGCTGTCAGGAAACCTGTCAATGTCCTCTAGGAAAGGATCCATTCTTATCGTTGACGATGAGAAGGAGATCGTCGAAAGCCTTGCGGAACTTTTAAAGACAGAAGGCTATCAGACCGCCCGGGCGCTGACTGCGGAGGAGGGCCTCCAAAAGCTTGGTCGTGAGCCTTTTGACCTGGTTCTGCTGGATGTCAATTTACCGGATTCAAATGGGCTTGAGGTGTTGCAGGCGATTAAGCGAGACTCGCCGGAGACAGCGGTCATCATGATCACCGCTTACGATTCCAGCCAGGTTGCCTTTCAGGCTTCCAGAGAAGGGGCGGAAAGCTATATCACGAAGCCTTGGGACAATGACAAGCTGCTTCTGGAAATCCGGAATCTGCTTGACCGGTCGCGGCTTCAGGTGGAAAACGTCTTACTGCGGCGTGCTCTGAAGCGGTTCGGATTGCCCAACATTATCGGCAAGAGCGAATGCATGCAGAAAGTGTTCGACTTGATTACCCAGGTGGCGCCAAGCCGGGCCACGGTGCTGATCACGGGCGAAAGCGGGACGGGAAAAGAGTTGGTGGCCAAGACCATCCATGCGACAAGCCCTCGCGCCGATAAGCCTTTTGTTCCCGTGAACACCGGATCGATGCCCGTGGACCTGCTTGAAAGTACGCTTTTTGGGCATTTGAAGGGCGCCTTTACTTCAGCCATTGCGACCAAACGGGGACTCTTTGAGGTTGCGGATCAGGGCACCATCTTCTTTGATGAAATTGGAACAGTGAGCGTTGAAACGCAGGCGAAACTGCTTCGCGTGATCCAGGAGCGCGAGTTCATGCGTTTGGGCGGCACGGAAACCATTAAAGTGGACGTCCGTATTCTGGCGGCCACCAACGCGGACCTGATGCAGATGGTACGAGCGAATACCTTTCGGGAAGATCTTTACTATCGCCTTAACGTGATCAGCATTCCTGTGCCTCCGCTTCGGGATCGTATCGAAGATATTCCTGTTCTGGCTGAGCACTTCTTAACCAAGTACTGTGCCGAAAATGGCCGTGAGCGCTCAAGTTTTTCTCCGGAGGCCATGAAGTTGCTGATGGATCATGATTGGCCCGGAAACGTGCGAGAATTGGAAAACGCGGTTGAACGGGCTGTGATTCTTTCTTCCGGGCCTTCGATTGGACCTGATGCTTTGCCGGAGCAGGTGTTCGAAAAGCATCGGCACGGCATGGCAAATTATTCGGCGCAGGAGATTGAAGGGCGGTCGCTGTTCGACCTTGTGGGAGAGTTTGAGCGCAAGACCATCCTGGATATGCTGGCACGCTCCAATTGGAGCCAGACGGAAGCTGCCGACCGATTCAAGATTCCCCTATCGACCCTGAATCAGAAAATCAAGCGCCTCAGAATCGACGTCAAGCAACACCGTGACGCCTGACGCAAAAGCAGAGTGATTGATCCTGCCAGTCAGGACCACTGCCAAAACGTATCTGAACCGCTTATCCAGTCCAAATCACAGCGGGGGCATCGTTTTGCCTCGGGCGCGGAGCGGTTCAATCCTCTGGAAACTGTTCGATGCGTCAGAAGTGCGGGACGCCGGGAAACTTGTGGAAGTGCTGGGTCTGGAAATATAGAAGCAGCATCAACGTGCCGTTGTAGGCCAGGTGCAGAATATAGCTTGGCGTTACGGACCGGGTTGCGCCGCGCACCAATGAAAAGATAATCCCGACAATCAGAATCATCACGACGTGGTCCCAGGCGCCCCAGTATTCTGGGACGTGAAGCCCCGCGAACAGCAGAGCAGTGGAAACGACGGCGAAAGTGAGCCCGCCATGCTTTTCGAAAAAGGCAAATAGCAGACCGCGAAACAAAAGTTCTTCCATGAAAGGCGCAATCAGAACTGCGAACGCCGCAACGGCATAAGCTGAGGCGGGAGAGTTAAACAACTTCTCCAGCGGGAATCCTTTTTTTTCAGGCAAAAAAGGCGGAATGATCATGATGACCAACGAAAGAGCGATTCCTCCAAGAAGAAAACGGAGCGCGTTATGGCCTGTGAGCTTTTGCCACTTCAGCCCTTCCCAAAAAGGCTTGCCGTAGAATAGGGCGACAAGGAAATAGATATATGCGAATAGAAGAATGTAAAACACGAATTGAAGCGTCAGCAAGAAAATTGCATTGCTTTGGAGTTTCATGAGAGGCGTCGTCCAGCCGACAAGGGGAGCGAGAACGACATAACCAACCGCGACCGCTATATTAGAAATCACCAGTGCAACTGGAACGAAGAGGATGAAGATGAGCAGGTCGCGAAGCCGCCAAGGTTCCCGGGGCGGGTGTAGTTTGGCCTCAAACGGGGGTTGGGGCTCCGTTGCGGTTTGAGCGATGATTTCGCTTTCTGGATCCTGTTCAAAAATCATGGGCCTTCCTAGCTTTTAGCTGCAATTCCAGCATATGAGAGGGATTAAGCCGTGCCGATCAAGGTGTTTGGGCTCGTTGATGGTTTCCTATCCTGCGGCGCGCTATGCATGACTGCGGATCTACGGCGAAGCATGCGTCGTTGGAAAACCTTGCGGCAGAACTGCCGTTAACGCCTGGCCCGTGAATGATCTTTTAACGCAGGCGACCTCTTCGGGAGTTCCTTCAGCCACGATGCGTCCTCCGGACTCTCCGCCTTCCGGCCCCAGATCAATGATCCAGTCAGCTTGCTTAATCACGTCCAGATTGTGCTCGATGATGATGACGGTGTTTCCCAAGTCTGTCAAGCGATGGAGAACCAGGAGGAGTTGCTTGACGTCATCGAAGTGCAATCCCGTTGTGGGCTCGTCAAGAAGGTAAAGTGTGCGGCCGGTTTGTCGCCGGCTGAGTTCCCGTGCAAGCTTAATGCGCTGGGCTTCGCCCCCCGAAAGCGTGGTCGCGGGCTGTCCGAGATGGATATATCCGAGGCCGACGTCCACTAGCGTTTGAAGCTTTTGCCGGACTTGAGGGATGTTCTCCAAAGCAGGGAGCGCATCCTTCACCGTGGAATCGAGCAGGTCGGCAATGGACGAGCCCTTGTATTTTACGGCCAGTGTTTCCGTGTTGTAGCGGTGTCCGTTACAGACTTCGCAAGTGACGAACACATCCGGAAGGAAATTCATCTCGATGCGCCGCATGCCCTCGCCCTGGCAGGCTTCGCAACGTCCTCCCTTGACGTTGAAGCTGAAGCGCCCGGTTCGATAGCCCCGCTGCCGGGATTCCGGCAATAAAGCGAAAATCTCGCGGATCGGCGTGAAGACGCCCGTGTAGGTTGCGGGATTCGAGCGCGGCGTGCGGCCGATGGGGGACTGGTCAATCACAATGACCTTATCGATATTATCCGCGCCCGCCAGCGCCCGATGCGCGCCGGGTTCCTCAAGGGCCCGGTAGAGTTCTTTGGCCAGGGCGCGGTAAAGGATATTACTTACCAGCGTTGACTTTCCCGAACCGGAAACGCCCGTCACCACCACGAGCAGACCCAGCGGAAAATTGACGTCAATGTTCTTGAGATTGTTCTCGCGCGCTCCGAGAACGGATAGAACCTTGCCATTGGGAGTGCGCCGGACGTCCGGAACGTGAATTTGCCGATGGCCGGAGAGATACTGGCCGGTCAGGGAATTCTCGCAGGCGGCCAGTTGTTCCGGCGTGCCGCATCCCACAAGTTGTCCCCCTTGCTTGCCGGCGCCCGGGCCCAGGTCAATCACGTAGTCGGCGCGGCGGATGGTCTCCTCGTCGTGTTCAACCACCAGGACGGTATTGCCCATGTCGCGCAGGCGTTCCAGGGTTTGGAGCAGACGTTGGTTGTCCCTGGGGTGCAGCCCGATGCTCGGCTCATCCAGAACATAGAGCACGCCCCGGAGTTTTGAGCCGATCTGGGTGGCCAGGCGGATGCGCTGGCTCTCGCCGTTCGAGAGCGTTGCGGCGGAACGGTCCAGGCTCAAGTAACCGAGGCCCACCGTGTTCAGGAATTCCAGCCGGGCGGATACCTCGTCCAGAATGCGCCGGGCCAGCAATTCCTCGCGTGCGTTGAGTTTGATCTTGCCGACGGTTCCTTGCGCCTGGCTGACCGGCTGGGCGGTAAAATCGGCAATCGAGAGGTCTGCGACGGTGACCGCCAGGCTTTCCGGCTGCAGCCGCTTGCCCTGGCAGTCCGGGCATGGTTTTGCAGACATGTACCGCCCGAACCATTCGCGGTAACTTTCAGATTTTGTTTCTTTGTACCAACGGTCGAGCAGGGGAAGAATTCCCGGAAAACTTGTGCGGGCCCGGGAACGGCCCGGAACTTTGCCGTACAGAAGAAGGTTTTGAATCCTGGCAGGAAACTTTTCAAAAGGAGTCTTTAGGTCAAAATCAAATTGCTCGGCGGCCCGAGCCAAATTCCGTTGCAGGAACGATGACCCGGCCCCGGGCCCCAGGCCGCCCGCCAGCAAGGGACGCGACCAGTCCACCACAACTTTTGCGGGATCAAAGGAGAAGCGGCTGCCGAGCCCCCGGCAGGTCTCGCAGGCGCCGTAGGGGCTGTTGAAAGAAAAAGACCGCGGCTCAAGCGCCGGAATGCTGATGCCGCAATGAACGCACGCCCACTCCTGGGAGTAGAGTTGTTCGGGACCGTCCACGACAGCGACCTGCGTGATCCCCTTGGCCAATTTTATGGCGGTTTCGATGGAGGCGGCGAGTCTATTTTCGATGCCCGGTTTCAGCAACAGCCGGTCAACCAGAACCTCGATGGTGTGGTTGCGCCTTCGGTCGAGCTGGATTTCTGCGTCGAGTTGCCGCAATTGCTTGTCAACGCGGACGCGCACAAACCCTTCCTGGCTCAACTGCTCAAAGAGCTTTTTGAATTCGCCTTTCCGCCCCCGCACAATCGGCGCAAGAACCATAATTCGCTGGCCGACGTTTTCTTGAGCCGAACCCTCTGCGAGTTCCATCACCGAAGAAACGATTTGCTCCGTGGTTTGGCGTGTGATTGCCCGGCCGCATTGATGGCAGTGCGGCATCCCGATGGTGGCGTAAAGCAAGCGGAGGTAGTCGTAGATTTCCGTAATAGTGCCCACCGTAGAACGAGGGCTGCGGCTGGTGGTTTTCTGTTCGATCGCGATGGCGGGGCTGAGGCCTTCGACGGAGTCGACGTCGGGCCGCTGCAACTGGTCGAGAAATTGCCGCGCGTATGCGGAAAGAGTCTGGACGTAGCGGCGCTGCCCTTCGGCATAAATGATGTCAAAGGCCAGGCTGGATTTTCCCGAGCCGCTCAGCCCGGTTACGACCGTGAACGTGTTTCGGGGAAAGGTCACGTCAATGTTGCGAAGGTTGTGCTGACGTGCACCTCGAACTGTAATTTGCTTAATCATGCTCCCTGTGTCCCTCAGGGAAGTTTCGCGAGGTTAGGCCAATCCACCATCTTAAGACGGGCGGCAAATGCCCGTCAAGCGCCGCCCTTGTGAGGGTGGCGGGGCGGTTGATCTGGGGCGGTAGGTTCGACTCGCCCGGTGGGGCTTTTTCAGACGGGATGGCAGCGGACTTCGCGGTCAACGTAGGGGACCAGACGCACAGGCCCGAGCCAACCATCGCGGTCGATGTTCTTGAGGATGTTGTGATTTTCGCCGACGGCGCGCGCGTTGGCTGCGGTGTTGGCCACCCGGACCTTGATCCGGTTCACCCCTGCGTGAAGGTGGCCGGTCGCTTCAAAGATATATGGCGCCCAGGGACGGGACCCCACAGGATTGCCGTTAATCCAAGCTTCTGCCACCACTCCGACGTCGCCGCAATCCAGCAGAACGCGCTCGGCCAGCAGGCTTGCAGGGACCGGGACGTCTTTTTCATAAGTCATGCGGCCGGAGAAATATTCAAGGCCGGGAGTTTTCCAGGTTCCCAGCGGCAAAGAAGCCGAAGCGGTCAAAAAAGCGAAGGGAGACTCAAGATGCTCGCTCGCGGCCACGCGCAGCACAACATTTTTTGTTCCTTTGGGCAAGGGAATCACAGGGCTTGCGCTGACTTGTTTGCCATCGACGAAGGCTAGCCACGCAGACTTCATTGGCGGGACTTTTAATGCCGACGCCAGTGGCGGCGCCGGAAATTTGAGCCACCGGAAGCCGGAGGGAACTTGGCGGTGCGGGTCGTTCATGATCCGCGGTGATGCGATCAGTCCGTCGATGGGCGTTCCATCCGGGCGCTCCACTCGGCAGGTAAACTTGGGTCCGGTTGGGTTTTCAGCATTGTGAAGAAATTTCAAAAGCAAGCTGTTCCAGCCCGAATGCAACCGGATGGGCACACGAGCGGCAAAGCCGTCTGTCAGGCGGTTATACAAAGGCCGGAGCCAGCGCGAATAAACTTTAGCGCCGTCCAGGAAAGCGGCTCTAGGGCTGGAGGTCGCGAGAACGATCACGGCGTCAGTTTCTTCGGGACTATAGATGTTGGTCTGGACAAAGACCGTCCCCTCGGGCGGCGAGAACCGGAGAGGTTTTCCGTAATCGACAACGAAACTGTCAGAGGCGTACGGCCCGCCCGCGATGGTTACCGTCCCCAGGCTCCATCCATGCGACGGATGTTCATAACGATAGTCGGCGGCATTCGCCTGGAGCCAGTGAAGGTCCCGGCCTCCCTCACCCGGGTAAACCGCGCTGTAATCGATCCCTTGCTCGACAGGATAGGTTTCTTCTAGGCCCCTATCTTGCGGATTAGGGAACGGGCCAATTACATTCCACTCTCGAATGGCGTGGTTCATGGGTGAAAGCCACAGCGCATTCCATTGAGGCCGGTCGCCTTTCCGCGCGTACCATCGCTCGCGCATCCCGCGATCTTGCGGATCATCCGCGGCAAGAGCGTACGGCAAGGGGGCGGACGAGCCTTCAATCGCGACATCCCAGTTGCCCGTAACTTCCAGGGGCTTCAGGTTGGGAGGTTTATAAGCGCCCTCGAATCGTTTCCCGCCTTTGCTTAGGACGGTAACCAGAGGGTGACCGTCTGTGACAACTGCCCGCCCGCGAATTGTCACTTCATCATCCTTGCGGCTGGTGATGTAAATCTCGTCAAAGTTCGTGGACTTCAGCGCCAAGGGCTGTTCCGGACCTTCGGCGTCAAAGGCAATATAGGCGGCATCCCATGGACCGAGCGACAACCGGATGGCCGTCCGATCTCCCAGAGACTGATAGAAGACAGGAGTTCTTTCCGCGTTATGCGCGTTCCAGCGTTCGGGCCGGCCTGGGGCGCGAAGGTGCAAGACGTTCGTGCGGTCCGCGGGCGTGTCGTTGACGATCCAGTAGAGATGGACCCCTTCTTTGATTTTGTGCAGGGCATATAGATGGTCCGCGGGTCCTTCCACCACTTCAACGTCCGGGGCGGCTGCTTCACGAAGAGCTTCCACCAGGTTTGGAACAGACCCCGGCACGAAGTAGGCGCGCCCACCACTGGCATTTCGTTTTAGCCGGTAAGCCTCCCCGGTGGGCTGGGTATCAAACGTTTCTTCCCATATGGCTTCGAGCGCTTGATCATTGCGGCCGGATTCCGTGGAAGTGGTTGGGAGCCGGCGCAGAGCGATAACCGTGCCACCCGCCTTGAAGAAATCCCGGACTCGTTCGGCCGTGGAGCGCCGAGTGGTGGACATCGGAGGCAGGATCAGCACTTTGAATTTTGAATCTGAAATCCCCAGCAGATTTCGTTCGATGCGGGATTTGCCCAGGTAGTAATCGTCTGCCACTTTGAAGTCGAAGCGTTCCTCGGTTAGCCGCAGCTTCAGTTGAGCGTATTGATCGTTGGTGTCTACGGCGTCCTCACTCCAGGAAGAATCCTGCAGCAGATCTCCCAGATTCTCGTTGCGAAAGACCGGTGACGATTGTCCCCAGACTGAAACCTGCGGATAAAGGAGTAGAATTTCCGCGACGTGGTGGCTTTCGCGGTTGACGAAGCTGATGCGCCGCATCATGTCCGCATAAGCTCGAAACCACGGCAGATAGGGCTGGCTGCGGAACCAGTCGGGAGGGAAGTTGATTCGTGACAGATCGTAATCAAAAGCATGGGGAATGAACTCGCCGATGTTCCACGCTCCGAGGCAGTTCGAGACCCGCCGCATGCCCTCCGGACTTAAATAGGAACTTTCCCCCTGGACGCCCTGGTTTTCACATACCACATGGCGACCCTCGAAGTCTGCCACGGAAGCATTCTCTTTGAGCCACACCGACTGCCTTCCCCACTCAATCAAGGTGTCGCACCCGGGATTGCTCATGGAGCGCAGGATGCGGAAGAAGTCTCCCTGCTCGGAGGGTCCGAGAAATAAGGATTCCTCCCAGACGTGGCCGGAATGTTCAAGATGGTGTTCGTGGCACCAATCGGTCACTTGCTTGAAGAAGCTGTCGGAGTAAAGTTCGCTGACCGTGTCCAACAGGTCGCATCGCACCTTTTCCGTTCTCGAGCCGATATCATGGGTGAGCGCGGGCAGATTAGTCTCCAGCGAGTAGCCTGCCTTGCGCCGGAAGGTTTCAAGCAGCGCGGGCGTCCAGGGCAGCTTGGCGCCATAGTCGCCCTCGTGATCGGCAAAGGTGGCTGGAAATGCGTTGCCGAAGTATTTGCCGTATCGGCGGTAAAACTCTTCGTAGTAAATCTCAATGAACTTGGCGATGGCCTCGCGGCTCATCAAATCCACGGTCCCATGGTCCGGCTGGCCGATCGCGACCTCCACGCCGTATGTGAACACAATCCAATCGCCCTCGGGAACGTTCCACTCGACTTCTTTGGCACCGCTCTCAAAGGGAACGCTCTTCAGGCTGTCGCCGTCGAGTGTTTGCTCGCTGATCTGTTTTGCAGCCACCACCGCGACGGGCTTGGCGGGCAGAGGAATGCGCACGCGTCTGGGGCCGCGAACCCGCGTTTCCTGCGGGCGCAACCGATGCATGTGAAAATCAGGATTGGCGGCCACCACGCGGCTCTTATTGATTCCCTTCATCCAGTAATCCCGCGCTTCGCCGCTCGGCCACTCAAATTCATCCACCATGCACAAGGAGAAATGGTATTCTCGCGCGGCTTCAAGAGCTTCACCCACAGCTTGCCACCAGGCTTCTGACAGATACGGGGTCGCGAGCCCGTCCCGGTTGTGGGCATATGCTCCGTATACCCCGTGTTCAGTCATCTCTTTTATCTGGCGGCGCAGTTCCTGTCCGTCCATCCGGCCATTCCAGAACCAGAATGGCCGGATGCTGTAGCGGCGGTCGGGATCTTTGAATTTTTCATAGAGCGCCTCCAGGCTGCTTCCGGCGCTTCTTTGCTGTCCGCTGAGTGTCCACGCCGAGCTCATCGCCAGCCCTCCCAGCCCGAATGCGGTTATTTCTACGAAGCTACGACGATTGATTTTGTTCACTCCGATCTCCTCGCTCGCGAAAACTGAGTGTTATCGTATTCAACTGCCCACAGCCCAAGACCGCGGCCCTCGGTCCCCAAACGGCTCTCCCTGCTTGCCATCGAACCGCCGGGCTTCGTCTCCCGCTGCGTGTTCATAACGCGTTCTAATTGGAAACTCCATCCAACCAAACCCTGCAGCGGCGGTACGCTAGACGCGTGTTTCAAAGTAGGGTATCAGCTTAACGTCACCGAGCTTTGAAACATAGGTGTAACGCTCGATGTGCTCGATCTCGATTTCGTTTGAACCCGCCTGGATGCCCGGACCGAGATCAAAACGGAAAGGATACGTGAAGCGCATGCCTAGAGCCTTGCCGTTCAGCTTGACGCTGACGACCTGAGTCATATTCGAAAGAAGCAAACCGGCGGATGCGGGTGTATCGTATGGCCAATCAAAACCGCCCTTGTAAAGCGCTCCATTGGGCTCGATCTCGGTCCGGGACCATCCGTGAATTGTCAAAGGCTTCAGCTGTTGGCGCGGCCTCTTGATTTGCTTTGGCACTGTGGCGCCATCCTGTTCCTGAAGAGAGTAACGCAGCGTGCCGGGTGAATACATTCGCAGGCGAATCCTTCCGTTGGCGTCACGCACAACCTCGTCCGCATTGGCGGCGACAACATGGGGCAAGGGCTTTGCGGCGGGATTCAGGACCACAAACACGGATTCGTAACGGTGCAAATAAAGGTGCAGAGAGAGTTCATCCGGGCCTGAAGAATAATACGGAGCCTGGCCAATGCGGCCTGTGGCTGGGTCCCAAAGTTCAGGGATTCCTTCCGCGCCTCGGAGCCGGACCACGGTGCTGACATCTTCTCCCTCGTTATTGAAAAAATAGAGGTCGCGCCCCGCGAGCCTTCGATGGTAGTACTGAAGCAAAGTCAGATTGGGATCGATCCAAACATCGTGAAGGTTGAGGGAATAGAGAAGACGGCTCAGGTCCTTGTAGGTCTCGATGTAAGATCGGCCGTGCTTGCTTGCCTCGTTACCCCATATCTGTCCGACAATCTTTTTCACTTCTTCATCGTGCAAGCCGTCCGCGGAGCGAATGGGGACTCGGGGAACAATTTCCAGGGAATCCGTTTTCAAACCAGGTTCAATTCTTATTCCCGGGCCAAGGGAAATGACGATTCCTCCGCGGCGATAGAAGTCGAGCAAGCGCTCGGCCACAGCAAGGGGAAGGGCGTCGACGCTCGGCAAGACAACAAGCTCATACTCTTCGCGTCCAAGATGAATCTTGTTGCCTACAATACTGCACTTGGCCGGGTTCGTGAAGAATTCATACGAGACGTTGTCGTAGTCCACGTGCGCCTGGCTGAGCGCCTTGTCCGATTTCCATAGTTCCTCTGTCTTGCCCACCCATGCGGACGCCGCGGTGTCCAGAATCAGCGCCTTGGCGACGTGGCGCCCGCCGCGAATCAGCATCGTTTCCCGATTGGCGGCGACCTGGTAATGCCGGAAGTAGGGCGCCAGCGGGTTCTTTCCGTGCAGCCAGAATTCGGGCTGGTCCTCCCAGCAGGGAGGGTCGGCCGTATCGAGGCCGCAGGGCACGGTGCGGTTCAATCCCCGGCATGTGGTCCAATCCATCATCACTTTCATTTCCGTCAAGCCGGTGCGCCAGCCGGTGGCCGCAAAGTGCTCCACCATGGCCTCATCGAGCGGCGTCCCGATGTAGTGGCTGACGGAGCTGGCCATTTTGCACTGCCGCCAATAGACGTCTTCGTCGGGCATGTACCATTGGTCGAAGACGTTGTCAAAGCCGCCCATGCTGTAGGACTCCAGCATGCGGAAATCGCTTCCCGTGCCGGAACCCAGCTGATACGGTGATGATTCAACCACGTGGCCGTTGATTTGCATTCCGTGACTTTCGGCGAACCGGGTCTGCTTGCCGAGAAACAGGCGGTCGTATTCCGTGCTGACAAAGTCCATGTAGTCATGGCGGACGGTCACCGTGCGCGGGCCTTGCTCGATCCACAACAGCGGCAGCCAGGGGCGCAGCGAGTATCCGTAGCGGCGCTCAAAGCGCGGGAAGAAGTCCGGCGTGTAGGGAAACCCTCCCGGCTTGCCCAGGAACGAGCCGCTTGAATGGAAAGCGGGCTCATCGATATAAAACCCCTTCCAGGTTTTGCCCGCGTGCTGGTACCCGATAGCCCGGCACGTTCCGTCGAGGACAAGCTGCACGTACATGTCCGTCGCCTCGGGGCTCAGCGGGTCGATGTATCCGCGGACTTCACCCCGAATCAGGTCAGGGTATCGAGTGGGTTTGTCGATGCCGGGCTGCCACGCACCGTGGACGAAGATTTCACAGTCTTCTTGAGGAACATCCCAGTGGAGTTCTCCATCGGAAACTTTTTCCGTGAGATCGTGGAAGGCGTTGTTTGAGCCGACGGCGACCACGGCCACAAGCTGCTGGTCGGCCGGCAAAAGTTTCTTGATGTCCAGCGTGAGCGATTGCGGCCCGGGATGCTTGCTTTGGTGGGCGAGGGTTATTTCCCATCGCGCCAGCTTGCGGTTTCTGGCCACGATCTTCCCGCCGGCATAACCGCAGGGATAATCCTTATCGTCCTGCTCCCAGACGGTTAATCCCAGTTTGCGGGCTTCGTCCACAACGATTCGCCAGCTCTTCCAGTTGTTCTCCTCAAGGAAGCCCTTGTAGTCGTAAGGGTGGAGGGTGACGCCTTCAAAGCCAAAGCGGTAAATCACGCGCATGAAGGTGCGGAGTTCCGCTTCGGTCTCGTTCCCGCGGACCATCCAGAAAGGGCAGGAACTGCGGGTGGGATTGGATCCCTGGAAGGCCTCGGCGAGGGATTCCCAGTCTATTTCCGCGGTGGGGATTGCGGAAAGCGCCTCTGAAAAAGCGGTTTGGCCTTGGGGGCCTGCGGCCGCCACTCTGAACTGATAAGAGGTTCCGTTCTTCAGTCCCTGGACGGAGTAGTGCGAGACCGACACTCCTTCGATGGTCTCTTTTGCGCCTGCCGCATTGCTTGATTCAACAATGTAAGATTCCGCGCCCGTGACTGGCGTGAAGGAAAGGACCACTCGCTCATGTTCGGCGCGGGCGGAAATAAGCCGCGGAGGCCCCCACGGCCGGGCCGGGCCGGCGCTTTCGCCGCCCCAGAGCGGAACGCGCATCAGCGCTGTGGCGCCCATCAATGAAATGAAGGACCGGCGTTTCATTTTCTGCTCCTTATTCCCGCGCTGGCGTTTACCGCGGGAAACCCGCTTCCGTCATGGCCGGTTATTGCTGATTCCGGCTCCCGTCAACGCGGAGGAACCTCACCGAGCCCCCAACCACGGGCCCGTCGGCTCGGTTGGTCAACTTGACGGAAATTGGGTTGTGAAAATATCCCAGCCAGTTCCATTCGTTTTGGTTCTGGTTTTCGTCCACCGTAAAGGATTGGGTTTGAGGGCCGAACTGCACCATAAAAGTCGCGTTGGTGGCAAGCTTGCCCTGGACGTCTTCGGGATTTTTATACCGCACTCCAATGCGGTAAGTTCCAACCAGAGGCTGATCCGTGCGCCAGATAATGTAGGCGTTCCCTGATCCGGGCTCGGCCCGGAATCCGTTGATGCCGTCGTGGATCGGCTTCCAAAACTCCCTGCCCACCAATTGAAACGCGGTAATCCCTGAAGAAGCCGGCGCAACAATCTTGTCGCGCGGCGTGATTGCCTCAAGGCTCCGTGTGGAGTGGCCTTCGAGCACCGCCAGGGCCAGATTATCCTTCCAGTCGGGGAACTGGTGAGCCTGTTTGATCATCCGCTGGATATGGTTATTCAGGGCGGCCCGGAGGATGGAGGCTTCTTCCGGGATCTCGCTGCAGATATTCTTTTGCTCTCTCGGGTCGATGACCAGATCAAAGCACTGGTCGCGGCCGCTGCGGATATCTTCAATCAGCTTGTAGCGTTTGCCCTGAACGGCATATTGCGGACGGACGGCGGTTTCTTCGCTGTAGACATAATCATGCACCTGATCGGCGTCCCCTTTGATGGCCGGCAGCAGGCTTTTGCCGTCCAAATCGGATGGTATGGGCAGGCGCTCAAGAGAAAGGATCGTGGGGAGAATGTCGTACTGGCCGGCAAGGGCGTGGGTTCGCTTGCCGGCGGGAATCCCCGGCCCCCAGAAAATGAGAGGTACGTGCAGGTCGGCATTGTAAACAGAGCGGTGATCTTCCGTGTTGTAGTCGCGCGGATGCGAAAAGAGCAGTTGTCCGTGGTCGGAGACAAAAATAACGACGGTGTTCTTTTCGAGGCCGAGCTGGCGGATGGTCGCGAGAAGCCGGCCCACATAAGTGTCCATGTAAAGAATCTTGTCCGCGTAGAGTTCCTTGAGCCGCCGGATGGCGCTCTGATTGCCCAATCGGCAGAACGTGAAGAACTGGACGCTCTGGTCATAAAGGGTTTTCCAGCGCGGAAGGTAGACGTCCGGAGTCGGGTAATTGTCAGCGACTTTAACGTCCGGGAAATCGTCGGGCGTGCTGAAGCGGTCGTATTCGGGCGGAGGATTGTACGGCCCGTGAGGCTCCATGTAATGAACCCAGAGGAAAAAGCGGCCGCTGTGATGCTGGGCGAGCCAATGCTGGGCCCAGGCCGTGGTGTCGGGAGCCGTTAAGTGGACCGGGTCCAGGGGCGAATGGCCGGGCACTTCAGCAAAACTGTCAGTGTAGTGCACGCTATCCCAATCGCGGTTGATGTTGTCCCACATCGACCAGCAGTTGGAGTTGTCGGCCGCGGTGGTCATCCCGGCCTTCCCGAGCAGTTGAGACACCGTCAGCTTGTGAGGAGAGAGGTCAATATAGTTGGGCAGGGAAGGGGGCACTTTGCCCTGGCTCAGGGGCTTGGTGATGTCAGCGCCGCATGCCTGAGGCACGATAAGGGTCATTCCATGCACGGTGGGGAAAAGCCCGGTAAGAATTGTCGTAAAGGAAGGTGTTGTCCAACTTCCCGCCGAATAGGCGCGCAGAAAAACCGTTCCCTGTTTGGCAAACTGGTCGATGTGCGGGGAATCCTGATAGGGATATCCGTACGTATGGAGATAATCCGCCCGCAACATATCCGGGGTGATCAGGATAATGTTGTAGGGCACCTTGGTCGGCCGTTCCTGCGTCTGCCCGCCTAAAGCAGGAAGCGCCTGAAGCGAGAAAATAAGGAACAGGACCAGTCCGGGCGCCCATCGCCCTTTTCCAAACAGATCTTTCATGCTGTACTTACCTCCGTTATGTTTTGGTTCTCCGGCGCCGGGACAGGCCCGCAACCTTTGACTTTATAACCTGCCGGTCTTTCCGGTCTAGCAGTTTCCAGGAATAGTTGTGAGTTCGTTTGACGTGGAGGCGGCTTTCGGCCGGCATTGGAGACCGTGCCGGGCTAAAGCCCGGCGCTACAAAGTCCAGGATGAGGCGATCAACGGCCGCCCGCAAAATTGATTTGCAGGGTAATCGGCCGGTCGATTTTCGTAACCATGACCAAATCCTGCCGCCGATCCACTTTGCAACTTGTGTTGTCCGGGCTACATTGCACGGAACGAATGTGGCCGCTCTCGGGGTCTCGTGCACCGATGCGGAGTTCGGGAATCATGCGCTTTTCAAGAGGACTGATCTCAACCGCCAGAGCGCGCTTTGCCGGTTGATAAGCGTATTGCACATTCAGCTTTCCGTAGCGCGTGGGCAGGCGGTGGGCGCCCACGGGCTTTCCGCTGGCCAGCCAATGGCGGGGAATGCCCCTTCCCACCCAAACCGCGCCTCCCTTTGGCTCATCGAAGGCGAAGATCTGCCGGGTCAATCGGACGATGGGCCAGGTCATATGCGCCCCCTCGTAACCATAGATGCGGGGACCTTTGAGATAATGAAGGTATCCGGTCTCCCTGCCTTTTTCGCCATCGAAAGGAACCACCTGAGCCTGCTCAAACCCGGACCACATGCCGGGAGCGACGAGGCCTTGAATGTTGCCGTAATGCTCCATCAGGTATTCGCGCACCATTCCGAGCCGCAGCTTCTGAAAAGAAGAGCTGTAGCACTGGAAGTTGTCCAAAATAGCGGGCAGGAACCGGCGGACTCCCAGCACCGTCTGCTCGTGGTTGAATTCGTAATCAAAAATAAACCGGCGCTCCTCATCCGTGAGGAAGTCGGACCCCGCAAGACGCGGCCAATCGTGGAACCTGCGGTAGCCGCGATTCCGCGTGTCGGTCCGAAACGTGCACAGGACGGGCCGTTGGGGATTGCCCAGAATAGGATGGATGTGGATGAAAGAGATTTTCCCGCCTTCGCGCTCGATCGCGGTTCGAAAGGACTTTCGCAAAGTGGCATGGTATTCCCCGGCGTATTGGGCCAGGCGCCGCCCCTTGGCCAGATATTCATCCCGGTTATAAAACGCGCTGATTTCAAGCAGCGCCTCGGCGTAATCCCGCAGCCCCTCCCAGACGGGCGCGTCGTTCGTATAGAAATATCCGGGCCCTTTATGCCCAAAATCGTTGTTGACGATGCCCGCGAGCATTCCATGGCGCGGATCGTCCGGCGGGAATTCGCGCATCGATTTCTCGCGGCCAAGCTCGATGTAACGGATGACACGGTCGATCTTGGGCTGATTGTTTGTAATCAGGTCGGGGTCCTGCGTATACCAATAATAATTGGCCAGGAGCTTCAGAAAGTCTCCGAGATCGAACACCTGGAAGTTTGAGTCGTTCGGACGTTCCGTATTGAAGCGGCCGGAAGGCTCAATCCGTGTGTCGATGAAATACTGAACGTAGCGCCGCGTTTCTTCGTAATAGCCCAGTTCCAGCAGCACCTGGGAAAGGTAGATGACGCAGAAGGGCCAGAAACCCTCATACCAGACCGCTCCGCCGCGCACCTCATTGCCATCGACCGATACCAGGCACTTGACGAGCGCGCCTTTCGAGATGTCATTGACCATGGGCTCGGGAATCTGGAGCTGGGCACCGCGGCTGAGGAACTTTTCCCAGACGTCGCGCTCGCCCAGCAAAGCTTCAAAAAAAGCGTCGCGAATTTCTTTCGGCTTCAATCGTAGCGGCGCAGGCGGATGGTAGCCGGGAAGCAGAAAGTAAAGATCCTGATGCTCGCCTGCCGGGAGTTGAAAGTTCCAGACTGGCAGGTTGTTTTGATTTTGAAAGCGGTCCCGGCAAACCATGACAGCCGACATCGAAGTTTTGTCAGGCGATCCATCCTGCCGGAAGGCCGCAGGCGCCACGATGGAAAGCGTTGTCCCGTCACTTCCGAGCTCCAGCCGCCCGTCCAGGGGAGGATGGATGGAGAACTGCACGTCGCGGGTTTGGGGAGAGTAATTCATCAGGCGGAAGCGCAGAAAGAGGCCGGGTTTCCCGCGCACCCGGCCCATCAGAATCAGTTGTTCCCATCCAACCTGTTCCGCCTGGCGCTGGTAGACGTATTGGACAATCGGAAGGTAGTGCTGCAATTGGCCCCGCAGGATTCCCAGGCTCTCGGAATGCCGGATTTCCTTGCCGTTCAGCGCAAAGGGAAGCGTGGCGGCAAGCTGGACTCCCTCGACCGATTTGTCGGGCTCATTGCCGGTAAAGAATCCCTTGTCCACTCCAATCGAGCCGTCCCATGAAACCTGCACTTCATGCGGATACTCCTTCATGCCCACGTAGGATTCGGGATACATCAGGGGCGGGTAAGCCTGGCGCGAACGCTCCAGAGTCGGGTCCCGGGGATCAGCCAGGTATTTTTTCCCGAGAATGTCGTCCTGGGCGTTGAGGAGCGTGTTCCAATACTCGCGGGGCTTGGCTTCAACGGCCGGGGCGGTTTGGTGGCCGACCGTTCCAAAGGCTTTGCGGATGCGGCAGACGATGCCTATGGGCTCGACGTATACAAATTCGCCTTCCTGGGGCGCGTCCTTTTCCAGCACGATCCAGGGACGGCTTGATTCTTTTCCGGGGACGGACATCACTTGATAACCCTGGAACATGTCGCCCAGCTTTACAGAGACCCAAGGGCCGCTTTGGGACGTTGCGAGTTCGGAATCTCCCCAGCTATTCAGCCGGCTGTAGATCGCTTCACCCGGGGAGCCTGAAATGTCCAGAAACCCACCTATGGCCGGATTCGGCCCGGCCTTCAGGCGCGAGCCCTCGATCAGCGCGGCAAGGCTTGCCTGGATGGATTTCTTGAGCCATTCACGACGCTTCATCGTTCTTCCCCTGAAGCTGATGGATGCGGAAACCTGCGAATTCCTACGGCTTCGTATCGTCTTGCGAAGTTACGCCGGCTCCGAAACGGGAGCGGGCGGGGATTGCGGCACATGCCGCTTTGAGCCAAAAAATGCGTAATGAGTGACCACGACGTAGCACGCCAGCGGAATGAGCATGGCCACGGCCATGCTGTGCCAGATTTCATAGAGATACCCCATGGCAGGCGGAGCCGCCGCGGCTCCGATAATCGCCATGACGATGAGGGAGCCGCCCAGCTTGGTGTTCGAACCCAATCCCTTCAGCCCCAGCGCGTAAATGGTGGGGAACATCAACGACATGAAGAAGCTGGTCAGAAACAGCGCGGCCACTCCCAGCCAGCCCGGAAACAGGACTCCCAAGGCCACCAGGCCGATGTTGGCGATCCCATAAATTCCCATCAGACGGCTGGGCCGGAAAAACTTCATCAGATAGGTTGCCACAAACCGGCCGACCGCAAAGGCCACCAGGCTTCCCGTCAGCAGATAGCCCGCGACCTTTTCCGGCTGATGCGTGTAGTCCTCGATGTATTGAATAAAGAAGCTCCAGGTCCCGACCTGCGCGCCAACGTAGAAAAACTGGGCGGAAATGCCCTGCAGGAAGTGCGGGTAGTGCAACAGGTCGCGAAGCCTGCCTTTGTCGCGAGGGTCCGAGGTGTGAATCTCTTCGATGGTCTTGGGAAATTTCGTTCGCAGGATCAGAAAGGCCATGAAGAAAACGACGATGCCGAGAATCACGTAGGGCCGAACCACCCTCAAGGTTTCGTGCTGGAGGTAAACGCCCAGCGTTCCGTGCACCTTGAGGGAGTTGATCTGCTGAGGATCGAGTTCAATCCCGGAAAAGATAAAAACCGTGCCCGCCAAGGCTCCCGTGATCGATCCCAGCGGGTTGAAGGATTGCGAAAAATTCAGCCGCCGCTCGGATGTCTCCGGGTCGCCGAGCACGGTGATAAAGGTATTGGACCCCGTTTCCAGAAACGACAATCCGCTGGCAATCACGTAGAGCGCCAGCAGGAAAAATGCGTAGCTCCTGGCGATGGCGGCGGGCCAGAACAGAATGGCTCCCGTGCCGAACAGGCAAAGCCCTGTAACGAGCCCGGCCTTGTAGCCGAACCTCCGCATCAGGAACGCCGCCGGCATGGCCCAGCAGAAATATCCCAGATAAAAGGCGGATTGCACCAGGCCCGCCTGAAAGCGCGTGATCTCAAAGGAGGTCATGAACTGCTTGATCAGGATGTCATTCAGGTTGTTGGGAATGGCCCAGAGATAAAACAGCGCCGTGACCAGGACAAAAGGGATGATGTTCTCGCGTGAAAATAACGGATGGTGACGGTTGCCCTCAGACGGTGTGCTCATCAATCAAATCCTCAAAGGCGTTCAGAATGGTGGCTCAAGCAGGCTGGGCCGGAGTGATAACCGTTTCCCTCCCGAGGACCAAGGACGACCTGCTTTTTCAACCAAGGAATTGTACCCTGCCTCGCGCTGAATGGCACTTTTTTAGTCGATCCCGGAAACCTCGCACAAGAAGCGCGGCGGCGTTTTCACTTGGAGCCTTCCATCGCGGTTACGGGTCCCGGATTCCTCCGCGCCCGCCGGCGGCTACGCGGCGCTTCTTTCCTTCCACCATCGCCGGGCCGCCACAACCGACCAGACGGATTCCACCAGCCCAAACGGCCATGCTCCCTGAAGGAATCCGTAAACCGACCCCAGCGCGCACGCCACGGCGAACAACAGGATGAACCACGGGCTGCGCTTCTCGAGCGCGTAACACACCAGCATGGCCGTCACCGCGAAGAGTCCAAAAATTGTGAGAGCGTCCACGAGAATTTTTTGCGCCTTCCGTCGCGCCGCCTTAAGCCGCCGGGGCCAGGCCAGCGTGCATCAATTTGCCCTCAAAGCGGTCATCTCCAATGGAATCCGGATGTTGAACCCTCGAACGGATCGGAATCGTTTAGCGGGATGGCCCCTTTGGGGGGCGAGCCTTGTCTTCCCGATGCGGGAATTTTGCCGTCCGCTGGGTTTCCAGGCGCGCCTTCAGCAGTATGGACTTTTGGCTTGTCCGTTTACCCAGTTTTTGATTCATGAACCGCGACCCTTTCATGTTTTTACCTCGTCCGGCCCTAATGCGAAAGGGACTCTGCGGCCTGAAGCGTTTCGGATTCCCGGGAGCTCACGAGCAAGGTTCTGGACATGCGATCGTGCCAGGTGAGTCCATCGTCATCGACGAGCGCCCAGATAAAGCCCAGCATGAGGGCTGAAATTGAAACCAGATATCCGAACGCGCGCCAGAAGCAGTCAATCCGTTTCGGAGGGTTGCCTTCGAGGGTGCGCACTTTCAAACCTGCCCAGAGCAGCCCCGGAGTTCCATGGGCAAAGACCGTGAAGATGCCAAAGTAGGCCATCAGCAAAATGGCTCCGACCAGACCGACGACAACCATGTCGAGGGGTTGCGACGACAGCTTTCCCCCCGTTTGCCAGAAGATTGCGGCAAACATGCCGGCGGAGGAAAGCAGGACGAAAAGGTCGAAAACTCCGGCCAGAAGACGCTTGCCGAGGGGCGCGATTTTGAGGACGGCGGTATGGCCCTCCGCGTCGCCGAGCGCTGGCGAAGGTTCCATCTCAATTTCCAAGGGAGCCGTCGGGGCGGGCCGTTCCACGCGAAATGGCGCGGCGCCCGGCTTTGCGGGGCTTCTCGTGACAGCTTCGTCCAGAATATCCGGCTCAACAAAGGCGTTTGAATTTAGATCGACGTCCGGCGCGAAATCTTCCCGGGAGCCTGATTCATCAAGCGAAGGGAATTCAATAACGTTCCCCATGCTCGGAGGGTTTTCTGAATCCATGGCGGGCGCGTTGAAATCAAGGTTGAGGGTGTTCTCGTCCTTCTCTTTGCTCTTGGCGATGCGTTCGCGCCGGCGCCGGTACTCTTGCATGCGCTCGGAGATTTCCTTTTGCCAGTCCATCGGCGGATTCGACCGGGATATTTCGATTTCGGGCGGCCTCGGCCCGGGCAAGTCCGGGGAAGCTTTGCGGGGGGCGATCGACCGGTCCGGGGCGGATTCTTCCGGGCCTTCGGTCTCTCCGAAAACCACGTCCACGGGCTGATGGCTTATCTTTGACGGCAGGCTGAAAAGGGGCGGAATCCCGCCCTTGGGGCTTTCAGCCTTGGCAAAGGGATGTCCGCACTTCTTGCACTGATCGAGTCCGGGAAAGCTGACAAAGCCACAATTCGGGCATTTCACTGTGGGTTGATACCCCCGTTGCACAACTGGCACTGCTAAATCATGTTAGCAAATTCATGCGTTCTCAGAAAGAGTTTGCGAGTAAAATACTAACTTCGCAATCTTATGGGTTTTTCCTTTTGTCGTCTGCGAAAGAGCTTTCGATTTTGGCCGCCCGCTCTGTTCGGTCTGATGCTGGCCGTCCTGAGCCTTAATACGTTCGCACAACAATCCCCGCTGATTCCATCGGAACTCGGGGGACAGAACTCGACGGTTACCGTCCACGCGGACTCGCAGGAAAAAAACGGCGATGTTTATACCTTGCGGGGCCACGTTGAGGTGACCTACGCGGGAACGTCCGTTAAGGCTGAGCGGATTTCTTACAATCAGGCGACTGGGGAGATTGTGGCCACGGGCCAGGTCACCTATACCAGCCCCCAAGCCCACTTGGAAGCCGACGAAGCCCACTATAACGTTCTTACGGGCCAAGGCTGGTTCCTCAACGGGCGGGGCTACGTTGAACCTCGCCTGAAACCAAAGGCGGGAGTGACGCAGGCGGGCAGCCCCTTTTATCTTCAGGCGAAAATCGTCCAGAGACTGAATGAACTTTCTTATAAGATCACGGACGGCCGCGTGACCACCTGCCAGTGCGAGCAGACCGGTTGGTCCATTAGCGCCCGCCGCGCGGACGTAAAAGTCGGTGACAAGGTGGTGGCAAAAGGCACCGTCTTTCACTTCCTGCGGGTTCCGATCTTCTACGCGCCGATTCTTATCGACTCCATCAAGCCGCGTCCCCGCCAAACAGGCTTTTTGCTGCCGAACATCGGCAACTCAAGCCAGAAAGGGTTCACCTTTGGCGATGGTTTCTACTGGGCCATCAACCGGAGCGCGGACCTGAGCTTAGGGGGGCAAAGTTACAGCATTCGTGGCCTCGGCGGAAGCGCCGAGTTCCGCGCCCGTCCGAGCGCCGACAGCAGCCTGGACGTCAGTGTTTTCGGCGTGAATGACCGGGGGCCCAAAGGCAATCCTCAACTGGCGGCTCCGGGTGAGAGTTTGCACGCCACCGGGGAAGCCGATAACCTGTGGGGCGGCTTTCGAGGCGTGGTCAGCGTTGATTACGCGAACACTTTGGCTTTTCGGGAAACCTTTACCAACAATTTCACCCAAGCGGTTTCTTCCGAGGCCCGCCAGATGGGTTTTTTGACGAAGAACTTTGACGCCTACAGCGCCGACTTTTATATTTCACGGTACCAGAACTTCCTGTCGACGACCGGTGGATCGGGAAACTCCATTTCCATTTTGCACACTCCCACTTTTTCTTTTTCGGGGATGGACAAGGCAATCGGCCGGTCGCCGGTCTATTTCTCCTTTGACACTTCGATTGGGGCGGTGGAGCGGAATGAGCCGGATTTCAGCACCTTCAATCTTTCCGAGCGGTTTGACGCGCACCCTGAGCTTACGCTGCGGCTAAGACCCTTTTGGCACTTTCACGTCACGCCTTCGGGAGGCTTCCGCTTCACGCGGTACGGAACCAGCTTTAATGCCGGCCATAGCAGCCTGGATCGAGTGCTCGGGGACTTTTCCCTGGATGTTCGCCCGCCCTCGCTTGAAAAAGTCTTCTCGCGTCCGTTCCACGGGTACCTCGTCAAGCATGTCATTGAGCCGGACGTTACGTACAGCGTGGTGCGGGCCACCGACCCGCAAGACATCACGGACATCGTCCGATTCGACAGCCTGGATACTTTGGCGGAAACCAATCAGATTGAGTACTCAATCACCAATTCCATCCTGATCCGCAAGGACGTGCCGGCCGGGACGCCGGTGCCGCAGGCTCGCGAGCTTCTTTCTTTGCGGCTTTCTCAAATCTATTATTTCGATCCGACCTTTGGAGGAGCGCTTGAGCCGGGCAAGCAGATCGTGTACCAGCCGACTTCGGCCTTGACGGGTTTCGCCTTTGCGCAGGGGCGCTCGCTCTCGCCTCTGGTCTCGGTGCTGAAGCTGGCGCCCTCTTCGAACTATGATACGGAACTGCGGGCTGATTTTGCTCCGAACGGGGGCGGAGTTCTGAACGCCGGCATCACCTCCAACGTGCATCGCGGAACATTAGGCTTGTCGCTCACCGATTTCTTTATCAGCAGAACTGCGTCGGAGCTGGTTCCCGTGACCCTGACGGAGCCTCTCTCGCAGATTCCGTCTTACAACCTGCTGCGCACCGTGGCGACCTATGGCAATGCGGGCCGCCGGGGCTTCACGGGGGCTTTTGGGATTGATTACAACTTTGTCCAGGGAATCTCCCAACAGGTGGTCAGCCAGTTTGGTTATCGTTTTTCGTGTTTCGGCATCAACGGCGAGTATCGTAGATTCAACCTCGGTCCCCTCCGGCAGGAGAATGAGTTTCGCGTGGCGGTGTCGCTCTCGAACGTGGGGATGTTCGGAAATCTCCGCCGGCACGATCAGCTATTGTACTGACCGCGTTTCCGCGCGAAGATCGGGATGCCAGCCCTGGTCCCGGTAAAAGAGAGCCGGCCCTGCCGGCGGTTCCGTAAGTTCCAGTGAAGGAGATATCCCATGGCTTTTCCCATCCATCGCCCCCGGCGCCTGCGGCGCACCGCGGCGTTGCGCGGCATGATTCAGGAGACGCATCTTTCAGCGCGCTCCCTTGTCTATCCCCTGTTTGCCTGTCCCGGTTCGGGCGTCAAGCAGGAGATCGGCTCGATGCCCGGCAACTATCGATGGTCAGTCGATTTGCTGGCGGAAGAGTGCAAACAGGTTTTTGATCTTGGCATTCCCGCCGTGCTGCTGTTTGGCATTCCGGAGAGCAAGGATGAAGTGGGTTCGGGCGCCTACGATCCCGACGGCATCGTTCAACGGGCTGTCCGGGAGGCCAAAAAGGCGGTTCCCGAACTTCTGGTGATTTGCGACGTTTGCCTGGATGAATACACCAGCCACGGACACTGCGGGCTGATCAAGAACGGGGAAATCGACAACGACTCCACGCTGGAGCTTCTGGGGAAAACGGCGGTGACCCAGGTGGAAGCGGGCGCGGACGTCGTGGCGCCTTCCGACATGATGGACGGGCGGGTGGGAAGAATCCGGGAAGACCTGGACGCTGAGGGGTTCACCCAAACTCCCATCCTGGCATATTCGGCGAAGTATGCCTCGGCCTTTTACGGGCCTTTCCGCGAGGCGGCGGATTCAGCGCCCAAGTTCGGCGACCGCAAATCCTACCAGATGGACCCGGCCAACCAGCGCGAGGCGTTGCGGGAAATTGCGCTCGATATCGAAGAGGGAGCGGACATCATTATGGTCAAACCCGCGCTTCCGTATCTTGATATCATCGCAATGGCGCGCGCGGAGTTTGACGTGCCCATGGCCGCCTACCAGGTGAGCGGCGAGTTCTCAATGATCGAGGCGGCGGCTCGCGCCGGATGGATCGACCGGAAAAGAACGGTTATGGAAACGCTTGTTTCGATCCGGCGCGCGGGCGCGGATGTGATTTTGACCTATTTTGCAAAGGACGTAGCGCGATGGCTGGCGTCCTGACCAGGCTTTCCCCAAAGCGGATGCGCATTTCCGGGTGTTGGTGATGAAGTCCGTTCGGTTGCGGAATTTTCTGCGATTCCCCCCTGCCAGGCGCGAACGCTCCGGCCGGTGTTTGAGGCGCCTCTCTCTGCTTTTCCTGGCTTCCTGTGTGCTGTTGCTGCCTGCGGCGGCCCTGGCCCGGCGCCACAGATCGCTGGCCGGCCAGATCAACGCCATCCTTGATGCAACTTCTGCGCGACGCGGTTTTTGGGGCATCGAGGTCGTTCGGTTATCGGACGGCAAGGTTCTCTATGCCCGAAACGCCGATCGCCTTTTTGAGCCGGCCTCCACCATGAAGCTGTTTACCACGGCGGCGGCGCTTACCAAGCTGGGCCCGGATTTTATCTTTCGAACTACCGTTCAAAGCTCGTCTCCCCCGGATGCTGAAGGCCGCGTCCCCGACTTGATTCTGGTGGGGCGCGGCGATCCGAACCTGGGCAGCCGGGTTCTGCCTTATCACCTGAGAACGGAATTCCGCTCGCCGGCCGACGCGGATTTCGAGGAGCTTGCAGACCAGGTGGTGGCAAAAGGCGTTCGCGAGGTGACGGGTGACATCATCGCGGATGACAGCTATTACACCGACCAGCCTTACGGGTCCGATTGGGCTATTGACGACATGGCTTGGGGCTATGGCGCTCCCATCACCGCTTTGGCTTTTAACGACAACTCGCTTACGCTGCGCGTCCAGCCGGGGAGCGCGGCGGGAAGTTCCGCGCAGATCACCTTGGAGCCTGTCGCCGGCTACTACAGGATCAAGGACGAGGTCAAAACAACCTCGGACGGCATCCCGGCCAAGGTCGAGGTGGACCGCGCGCCGGACTCGATGGAACTCGATGTCTGGGGCCATGTTCCGCTGGGTTCTGGGGAGATCAAGGAAGACGTTGCCATCGAAAATCCTCCACGGTTGATCGGCGAGATGTTTCGCAGGCTTCTTGAACAGCGCGGAGTGAAAGTGGATGGGCAAGTGGTGGTTCGCGAGCAGAGCCCGGCCGCACTGGCGGCGGACGTTGGAGCCTCGCCTGAGCCTGAGGCGCGCAATGTCCTGGCGGAACACGATTCTTTGCCCCTGCGCCAGGATATCAAGGTTACGCTGAAGGTCAGCCAGAACTTGCATGCGGAAATGCTTCTGCGGACCATGGCCCGCAAAGTGAGCGGGGAGGGAAGCCTCAATGCCGGCGTAAAGATTCTGGACGGCTTCGCCCGGGAACTTAACATCCCTCCCGATGAGGTCTATTTCGCCGGCGGGTCCGGGCTGTCGCCCGATACGCTGGTGAGCCCCGAAGCGTTGATCAGGCTGCTGGAATTTATGGCGCGCTCCGGGGACTTCAACGACTTCCTGGAGGCGCTTCCCGTGGCCGGCGTCGATGGAACTCTGGCGGACCGTTTTGAGCACACCAGCGCAAAGGGACACATCCACGCGAAGACCGGTTCCATGGAACACGTAAATACGCTGGCAGGGTATATGGACCCTCCGGGCGGCCACCGCCTGGCTTTTGTGATTATGGCGAATTCTCATCCGCTGCATTCGGCTGCGGCGATTGGGGTGATTGACCGGCTCACCGTTGCCATCTATCGGCAATTTGCAGGCGGGCGCCAGGCGCGTTAAAAATGGAAGACGGGAAGTTTTATGGAAAGCAGGCCGTGCTGAGATGAGAACAGTCACAATCTTTGGGAGTTCAATGCCGGGTGAAGAGACGGAGGTCTACCGCCAGGCGCAGCAATTGGGAAGGCTGCTTGCGGAGGCGGGCTTGGCCGTCTGTAACGGCGGATACGGGGGGTTGATGGAGGCGTCCGCGCGGGGAGCAAGGGAAGCCCGCGGCCACACCGTCGGCGTCACCTGCGCGGTCTGGCCGTCGCCGGCTAATCGCTGGATTGCCGAGGAGGTTCGAACTGCTTCCTTTATGGAACGCCTGACCACGCTGATTGAGCGCGGCGATGCCTACATCGTCCTGCCGGGCGGAACAGGAACGCTGGCGGAACTGTCGCTGGTGTGGGAGATGATGAACAAATCGTCGCTGGTGAGATCCATGGGTGGTCCGCGGCCTTTGCTGGTGATGGCTCCTTACTGGCAGCCGGTGATTGCCTGTCTCGACCAGGAAGCGCGGATGGCTGCAAGCGCCAGGAAAGCGCGGCCGCCGGCCATGGATCTTGTGACCTTGATCCGCAGCGTGGACGAAGCTGTCGCCCGGCTGAGGGGCGAATGATCGCGCTGCCCGGTAAAATTCTGAGGCTCGCGGCCTTTTGACCATGAACGATACCCATCCTTCTTCTGACATGGCGGATTCCTTGCGGGTGCTTGATTTCGGCGCCATCCAGGAATTGCTGCGGGAGTTCCTGTCGGGCCCCATCAGCCATGGCCGGATCGCCGCGCTCTTGCCGCAAAGCGACCTGGCAGTGATCAAGCTTGCCCTGGAACACGCGCGCGAGGCCATCGAATACCTGCGGGAGGACTCACGTCCATCGCTGGGCGCGCTTGAGGATCCCCAACCCGTCCTCGAAAAACTCCACATTGAGGGAATCACTTGCACCGCGAAGGAGATCCTGGCCGTTCTTGGCCTGATGAGCAAAGCGGACGAGTTGGAAAAGAGTTTTGACCGGGCCGAATTTCCAAGCCTTGCGGCGCTGGCTGAAGGGCTCGGGGACTTTCGCCCGCTGCTGGCGGCCATTGATGGGAAAATCCAGCCGGATGGATACCTTGATTCCTCCGCCAGCGCTGAACTCCGCCGCATTCGCCGGGCGATCGACCGCTTGCGCGGAGAAGTGCAAGCGACGCTCGAAAACCTGTTGCGGCGCTTCAGCCAGGATAACGTTTTGCAGGACGCCGTGGTGATGGTGCGCAATGACCGGCTGGTGATCCCCATCCGCGCCGAGGACAAGCGGCGCGTGCCGGGCGTGATCCACGGTGCAAGCTCGTCGGGAGCCAGCGTTTTTCTCGAGCCTCTTGATACGGTTCCTTTGAACAACGAACTGGTGGAGCTTGAAGACCGCGAGTACGCCGAAACGCAGAGAATCCTGGGCGAGTTTACCGACAAACTCCGCGCCGAGAGTCGTGAACTTCTCGAGGCGGTGGCGATCCTGGGGGAATTGGACCTCGCCTTCGCAAAGGCGGAGTTTGCCCGAGCATACAACTGTTGCCTCCCTGAATTTTCAAGCCGGCGGGAGCTTTTGCTCGAGCAGGTGCGGCACCCGATTCTTGAGAAGACGCTTGCCAAAGGCGGCGCCAGGCCCGTCCCGCTCAGCGTGGAATTGCAGGAACCCATTAGCCTGATGATTATCAGCGGGCCGAACGCCGGCGGCAAGACAGTGGCGCTCAAGACCGTCGGCATCAGTGTCCTGATGGCGCAGGCTGGCTTGCCCGTCGCTGCGGAGAAAGCCCGGCTCCCGCTTTTCCATCGGGTGCTGGCTGACATCGGCGACCAGCAATCGATTCAGGCCAGTTTGAGCACCTTCTCCGCGCATATCACCAATATCAAGGCAATGGTGGATGTTGCCGGGCCGGACGACCTGGTTCTCTTGGATGAACTGGGATCGAGCACCGAGCCGGGCGAGGGCGCGGCGCTGGCGATTGCGATTCTCGAATGGTTCCGCGAGGCTCGCGCGACAACTTTTGTCAGCACGCATCACGGGCGCCTGAAGGCGTATGCCAGCGCGACTCCCGAGGCCCTGAATGCCGCCATGGAATTTGATGAGGAAACCTTGCGGCCCACTTACCGGCTGCTGGCGGGCTTGCCGGGGAATTCCAGCGCGCTCGAGATCGCCGCACGCCTTGGACTTCCGGGCGACATGCTGGCCAAGGCCCGCGAACTGATCGGCTCTGAAGAAGCAGAGGCTTCCGCGCTGCTCCGGTTTTTGCATGAACAAAAGGCTGCTTATGAGTTGCGCCTGGCGGAGCTGCGTACCGAGGAAGAGAGACTCCAGGCGCGGGCTGTGGAACTGGAGTCGAGCTTCGAGCGGGAACGCCGCGCCAAGCTGAAGGAACTGGACGTGCGCCTTGAAGACGAATTGCGCAACATGGAAAAGCGCTGGAATGATTCCTTGCGTGATTTGCGGGCGCAGATCCAGACGCCCAAACTCAAAAGGGCTGTTGACCGCAAAGCCGAGGCATTAAAGCAGGATGCTCGCAGCGAGTGGAACGCCCAGGTCCTGGATATCCTGACGGAATCTTCTCCGGGCGAGCCGGTGGCTGAAGAGGCTGCTCTTGCCGTTGGAGATCAGGTGAGGGTTCCGAACCTGGCCCTGCCTGGAACGGTGACTGCGATTCTGGACGACGAGCAGATCGAAGTTCAGGTGGGGAGTTTGCGCCTGCGGATTGAGAAAGACCAGACGGCGATCTTAGCCCGAAAGGCAGTGTTTGAGCGGCAATCTGCGACGGCCGGAGCGGCGCACGGGGTGCGGCTTGAGGGCTTGGCCGGCGGCGTTCCGGATGAAATCAATGTGATTGGAAATAACGCGGAAGAGGCGACATCTCAGGTGGACGAATTCCTGGACCGGGCGTATGTTTCCGGCCGGTATCGGCTCCGCGTGATCCACGGATTCGGGAAGGGAATTCTTCGCAGAAGCCTGCATGAGATGTTCGCTTCGCATCCGCACGTTGAGAAGTTCTATCCCGCGGCCCCAAACGAGGGCGGCGCCGGAGCGACGATCGTGGAGTTGAAAACTTAGACGGAAAACGCGCGGGTCGAGCCTTCTGTTATGGGGGGGGCGCGTTGAGCATCGGGTTCCTATTGTCAATGTTGGCGGGGTTGTGATGACGGGCAGGGAACGCATTCTGGCGGCTTTTCGGGGAGAGAAGGCGGACTTTGTTCCCTTTTCTCCGAATATCTACCAATGGTTCTATTACCGCCTGGCCAATGGAAAACTGCCCGCGGAGGTGGCCCAGGCCCGGCACCCCTTTGATGTTTTGCGGTATTTGGGCGCTGACATCCTCGCCCGATGGGATACCCAACGAGTGACAAAAGAGACTTACACGGCAGGCGAATTTTCAGAGACCTACAGTGGGGAAACCGGCACGAAAGAGCCGTTGACCACTTCCTTTAATCGTTATCCGGCGGGCAGGAGCCGGTGTGAGCGGCGGTTCACGTCTCCCCATGGGACGTTGACGGAAGCCTGGGAATACACTAAGGAAGCCGGAGCGGATTTTTTGTCGGAATACTGGTGGAAGTCCTGGGACGACTACGCGGCCGTGCGATTCATGCTGGAGTCGCGCGAATATACTTTTGACGCCAAGGAATTCCACGACTGGGTCAATCGAGTGGGCGATGACGGAGTGGTGATGGTCCACCTGACCCAGTCTCCCATCAAAACGTTCCACTGGCTGGCCGGGGCGGAAAATGCCTCTTTGTTTATGATTGACCACCCGCAGGAAATGCAGGCCCTCGCGCGGATTCATGAGAGCAAGGCGCTGGCTCTTTTGGAAACCATCGTGGACATTGCCGATGCTGAAATCTTTGTTTCGCTCGACAACCTGGACTCTCTCTTTTATCCGCCGTACTTTTACAGGGACTACTGCCACAGCTTTTTTGCCCGGGCCGCCGAGACGATCCACCGGCGCGGGAAAAGCTTCGTCGTGCACGCGTGCGGCCACAACCGCGCGCTGTTGCCATTGGTGGGGAAGTCGGGCGTGGATTGCCTGGAGGGCATCACGCCGCCGCCGATGGGCGACGTGGAGTTAGGCGAGGCTCGCAATCTTGCAGGCTCCGAGGGGTTTGTGGTGAACGGGGGAATGGACGCTCACCGCCTGGAAATTGGCAACGACGCCCGCGCCTGCATCGACGAGCACACACGCTTGTTATTCAAGTCGATGGGAGATAAGCGCCGGTTTATCTTTGCTTCGAGCTGCAGCACGTCATTGCTGACTCCGTGGGAGAATCTGATCCATTTTCGAGATGCCGCCCGGCGGCATGGACGCTTGGACTAGAAATTCAGAGCCGGCGGTTGTTTCCAACGGCGGCCCTGTGGTGTTCGGTAGGAGTCCTGTGCAGCGGCTGGAGTCTTAAATAAACCGATCCTGGGGGGCTTCTCACGCATCTCACCTGTTGGAAGGGAAGATCGTTTTGATCCCTCTACAAGATGATAGAAGGAGAAAGCATGGGACTTATCGGCGAAGACGTAGCTACTGAGATCCGCGAGCGGCTCAGCGTGATGGCGGCTCCCGTGAAGATGGTCCATTTTACCCAGGAGCTGAATTTGGAGTACGGCCGCGAAACGCGCCAGGCGCTTGAGGAGCTTGCCGCCCTTTCAGATAACCTTTCGCTTGAGGTTTACGACTTTCTCCTGGACAAGGAAAAGGTGGCGGAATATGCCATCGACAAGGTTCCCGCCACCGCAATTTGCAACGGCAAAGACCACGGCATCCGGTTCTATGGCATGCCGGCCGGTTACGAATTTTCAGCTCTGCTTGACGCGATCCTGGATGTTTCCAAAGGCGAATCCGGGCTTGAGGCTGAAACCAGGGAAAAACTTCAGCAAGTCAGCCAGCCGATTCATCTGGAGGTTTTTGTCACGCCCACGTGCCCGCATTGTCCCCGGGCCGTGCGCCTGGCTCACCAGTTTGCGATGGAGAACGACCTGATCAAGGCGGACTGCATCGAGGCCACCGAATTCCCTGATCTTGTGGCTGAATACCGCGTTCACGCGGTGCCCAAGACCGTCATCAACCGTGAGCATTCCCTTGACGGAGCTTTGCCGGAGAGCCATTTTCTCGATAGCGTGCTCAGCGCCGCGGGCGATTCACCCTCCTAATATTTCAAGATGGAGTGCAAATCGTATTGGGGAAGTTTGTCTTTTCCCTTGAGGAATTCGAGTTCAATCAGGAATCCCATGCCGGCCACGTTCCCGCCCTGAGATTCCACAAGTTGGGCAACGGCCGCCGCGGTTCCGCCGGTGGCCAGCAGGTCGTCGATGATCAATACCTGCTGCCCTTTGCCAATTGCGTCGCGATGAATTTCGAGCGAGTCCTTTCCATACTCCAGGCTGTATTCGACGCTGGCGGTTTCTGCGGGAAGCTTTTTGGGCTTGCGGACGGGCACAAAACCCGCGTTCAGGCGATAGGCCACCATCGGGGCAAAAATAAAGCCCCGGGCCTCAATTCCCACCACGAGGTCAATGACGCGGCCGATGTAATGATTGGCCAGCGAGTCCACCGCCCAATGCAGTCCTACCGGGTCCTTCAATAATGTTGTGATGTCATAGAACAAAATTCCCGGCTTGGGAAAGTCCGGAACTTCCCGAATCAGTGCTTTGAGATCTACCACGCAACGTCTCCTTTGCTGTTTTCAAATTTGCTACCAGTCGCTTTCCACCATAAACCGTTTGTAGCGATTGTTGACTTGCTCCTCGGATTCCTGAAGGTTGTCCACGCGCGCGCTCGGCGGACCTTCCGCAAGGCGCGACTTGAATTCCCCGAGCGCCGCAGCGGAGCCGACGGCGTAGGCTTCCACCGTGCCATCCCAGCAGTTCTTGACGTAGCCGGAGAGTCCCAGTTGATTCGCCCAGCGTTGCACAAAGAACCGAAAGCCCACACCCTGAACGCGGCCCGAGATCAGATACTTTCTAGCAATCTTCACTCATCCTCCGGGGATGAATGGCCTCGCAGGCCGCTCGGCCCTTTCCCATCCGCCCGCTAGAGGCCTCGCGCGGCATGATAGAGGCCGCGTATCATCATGACATTATCCGAGCATCTTCCCAAGCGAGGAATTATAGCCAACCAGGCAGCGGCGAACAACCAATGAAGTTGCGGCCTGCGACTCATCTGTTGGTTGTGGCAAGGGACCTGACCTATGAGGGTCTCGATTTACGAGGACTCGCTGTGGCCAGCTAAGAGCAGGGCACAGGGACCTTTGGAAGTTTCTCGCGGCGGACTTACGCGACTCCAGCAGTGAGGATCAGGAGGAGCACTCAAGAGGCTTGCGCGGCCCCGACGGCCCTGGCAAGCCTCCCGAGCGTCGTGTGATGCTGATAGGAATTCCCGGGGGCTAACGCCTGCCCACGATGTAGTCTTCCAGGTCATCAGCCCGAGCCTTATTCTCCAGCGCGATAACCTTCAGCAGGTCCTGGACGGAGATCATCCCGCAGTAACCCTTGTTTTCAGCGACGACCAGCAGGTGATAGATGCCGTGTTGCTCCATTAAGTCGAGGCAAGTTTCGAGCGATTCGTCGGGAGAGACGGCAACAAGATTAGTGCTCATGATCTCCGATGCGTGGACCCATTCGGGGCACTTGTTCTCTGCGGCGATTTTATCGGAGATATCGCTTTGCGAGACGACGCCCACTAATTTTCCCTGGCTGTTACAAACGGCTACGGAACGCACTTGCTTCTCGCGGAGGTAGCGGGCAGCTTCATGCCCGGTGGTATCCTCCGTAATCGAGAAGACTTCCCTGCGTGACTCGATCAAGGTTGAAACCGTCATGGTATTCACCTCGGAAAGGAACTTGTGGATATTATGCTACCCCGGGGGTGGGTGGTTTACAAGCGAATTCGGACCCGCAGACCCGTAGCCGCTGGAGGTTTTTCAGGGCGGGATCCTGACCGGGAATAACGCTGCTTGCCTTAGTCGCAGCAGGGATGGCTTGAGTCAGGGGCGGACCCTTCGCTCTTTTCCATTTTTCCGCTACAGCGCGGGCAGGGAGGCAGCAATTGCCCGGTTTTCAAGTTGAGCGTGTTTCCGCAGGCGCTGCATGTATAGGTGGAATCCTCTTTGACAATGACAACCGGCATATTGCCCTCCTTTGAGTAATGGCCCTGTTGACGCCGAGGCGGCCTTATGCCGCCCAATGGCTACCCCTATTGCGCGGGGAGCCTGATGGAAAATCATACGGAGCGGACTTGCCCGCGGCGAAGGCTGTGCGGCGGTTCATCGAGCGTCCACGATTCGATCAGAACGACAGCGTCCGCACGGATGGCCGCGCCCTCGCCCACGGCGTCGACCCCTTCACCCGTCTTGGCCTTCACGCTGATTTGAGCTGGCTGAATTCCCAAAGCGTCCGCCAGCTTTTCCCTCATGCGGGGAATATACGGCGCGAGCTTCGGACGCTCCAGGCCGATGGTTGAGTCAACATTGACGATTCCGTAGCCGGCCTGGTCGAGAAGTTCCCGGGCGTGGGCCAAAAACAGCAGGCTTGAAGCGTTGTGCCATTGGGGGGAGCTATTGGGGAAATGCTGCCCGATATCTCCAAGGGCTGCCGCGCCGAGCAGCGCGTCGCAAACGGCGTGGGACAGCGCGTCTCCGTCGGAGTGGCCCACGGGTCCTTTTTCAAAAGGAATGGTTATGCCGCCGAGAATCAGTTTGCGTCCCGCCGCCAGGCGGTGGACATCGTTGCCGAAGCCGATGCGATATTGAGACCGGGAAGGCGTATCTTGAACAATTTTCCCCATGCAATTACCTTGGCGACGATGGTGCCGCAACGCCGCGACTTATTACCAGGAGCCCGTTTTATTCCGGTTTTCGGCCAGATCGATATCCTGCGCGATGAAGAGGCGGGCCAGAGGCAAATCGGAGGGTTTGGTGATCTTGATGTTGCGGTCGGAACCCATCAGCACCGCGACGGTATGGCCCAGCCGCTCGACCAGGCTGGATTCATCGGTTCCCTCGTAGCCGTCGGCTGCGGCGCGGTCGAATGCCTCTTTGAGGATTTCGAATCGAAAGGCTTGAGGCGTCTGGGCCAGCACGATCCGTTCGCGCGGAAGCGTGCCGAGAATTGTCTGGCGCTCCACTTGCTTGACGGTATCCACGCTGGGAATTCCCAGGATCGCCGCGCCGCTTTTGCGGGCCGCCTCCACAACCTGGCGGATCATCTCCGGGGCCACGAAAGGCCGCACCGCGTCATGAACCACCACAACCTGGGTGCCGGACGGCGCCTTTTGGAGCGCCAGCGCCACCGTTTCCTGCCGCGATGCGCCGCCCGCAACCAGGCGCACCGGCTTGCTGAAATGCTCCCGCTCGATCTCGACGCGGGCACGCTCCATGTCTTCCGGCCGCACCCCCAGGAAGATTTCGTCGATCGAATCCGCAATATCGAATTTGCGCAGGGTGTGCACCACAACCGGCACGCCTTCAAGCGCCAGAAACTGCTTGGGAGTTTCCCCGCCCATGCGGACTCCCGCGCCCGCGGCTGGAATGATCGCTACGACTTCCGTCATGAGAGTATGGCCGGCAGCTGGAAACTTGTTCGATCCCTTACCATGACAATCCGCCAAAAATCACTAGTGCTGAACAGCCTCGGCGCGCTGTCTTTCGTCGTATTTCCCAAAGATCATTTTTCCGGCGGTGGTCTGCAACACGCTGGTTACGGCAATATCGATGGTCTTTGAAATCATCTTCTTGGCGTTATCCACCACAACCATTGTGCCGTCGTCAAGGTAGGCGACCCCCTGGTTGAATTCCTTGCCTTCTTTCAGGATGAAGACGCGCATGATCTCACCCGGCAAGACGACAGGCTTTATGGCATTGGCGAGATCATTGATGTTGAGCACGGGCACCCGCTGAAGCTGGGCGACCTTGTTGAGATTAAAATCGTTGGTGACAATTTTCCCGTCATACTCGCGCGCCAGCTCGATCAGTTTCATATCGACCTCGCGGACCTGGGGGAAATCCTCCTCGACGATCTGCACCTGGATAGCGGTCATTTTCTGCATTCGTTGCAGGATGTCGAGGCCTCGGCGCCCGCGGTTGCGTTTGAGAGGGTCCGAAGAATCCGCAACCTGCTGCAATTCGCGGATGACGAATTGCGGAAGGATCAAGGCGCCTTCGACAAACCCTGTTTCACAAACGTCGGCGATGCGCCCATCGATGATGACACTCGTATCCAGAATCTTGCTGCTTTTTCTGCCTTGGCGCTCCGCAGCAAAAAGGCCGCCCATGGCGGCGAGGTTGAGCAAATCCCCCTTGGACGCGCCCACGACTAGCCCGATGTACCCGAGCAGAAGCAACAGGGTCAGCTGAACGTAGGAGGCGGAAATCTTTTCGATGGAAGTCAGGCTTAACAGATGGCTAATTACCAGCGCGCATAGAATTCCCAGCGTGCCTCCCACAACGGCCCCAATCAACCGCTTGAGGCTGGCCTTCCTGAGGCGCATCTCAAGAAAAACAAAGGCAATTCCCAACGCCGCGCCTATAAGGATGGACCTCACGGCAGACCAATGAAAAGGGTGGAAGAAGTATGCCGCTGCAATGATTGAAGAAACAAAGAGCGTTCGAAGTGTAATTATTTCCCAGCGCCTCATTCTGGGTTCCCTCCTATAAAACCTCTGAAGAATCTTTTTAGGCATGTTCCCCCGAGGGGTAGATAAAGTAATTCGTTGGGCTAGTATAGCATCAATGTGATTCCCCGAGGCAAACTCTGTATTTTCTTGTATCCCGCCGGCCGCAGGGTGGCTCTTGCCCTGTCCATCTTTCCCCCGGGGGTTACTTTTTTGACCGGGATCTGATGACAATCGGGGTGCCCACGAAACCGAATTTTTCACGGATGCGGTTCATCATGAAGCGCTCGACGGAAAAATGCAATTTGCCGGCTTGATTGGTGAAGGCAATGAAGGTGGGCGGAGAAGAACTCGCCTGGGTCAGATAATAGATGCGCAAGGGCCGGGCTCGGGAAGTGGGAAGACGCTCGAAATCGATTTCTTTCAGGAAAGCATTCATTTCCGCGGTCGGAATTCGCTGATTCCGGCTTGCCACAACCTCGGCGATGGTCTGCCACAGGCTTTCAATGCGCTGTCCCCTGAGCGCGGAAATAAATACTACCGGGGCATAGTCCAGAAACTTCATCCGGCGCCGCAGGACCTCGGTGTATTCCCGGGCAGCGGCCGCCCCTCTTCCGGCGCCGTCCCACTTGTTGACTACCAGAATGACGGAACGGTTGCTTTCGTGCGCGTAGCCGCCAATATTCGCATCAAGCGCGGCAATGCCTTCCTGGGCGTCCATCACGAGCAGGGCAAGGTCAGCGTGCTCCAAATGTTTTCTGGCCTGGATGACGCTCAATTTCTCAGCCAGCAGTTTCGTTTTCCCTTTGCGGCGGATGCCGGCGGTGTCCACAAATTGGAAGCGCATGCCATCGCGTTCGATCTCCTCTTCGACGGCGTCACGGGTGGTGCCGGCAAGAGGGGTGACGATCGACCGTTCCTGGTTGACCATGCGGTTCAGCAGCGTGGACTTCCCGACGTTGGGCCGCCCAATGATGGCGATCTTGACAGGCTCCGGCGATTCCGGCGACGACTCTTCTGAATTTGAGAGCTCAGCGGTGATGTGGTCGAGCAGCACGTCGACGCCCAAGCCGTGTTCCGCGGAGACGGGGTAAATATCCGGAAAGCCGAAGGCTGCAAACTCGTTGGCCAGGGGAGCGTGCTGGGGAAGGTCGACTTTATTGACCGCCAGAGATAAGGGTTTATTCTCCCGGCGAAGCAAGGTTGCAAGTTCCTCATCGAGGGGCAAAATACCCTCGCGCGCGTCGACCACCAGAATCAGGTGGGAAGCTTCCTCGATGGCCACCCGAGCCTGCCGGAGGATTTCAGAAGGAATCAACTCATGGTCTTGCGGGACGATGCCCCCGGTGTCAATCAGTTCGAACTTTTTGCCTTGCCACTCCGCCACATCCTGCAGGCGGTCGCGCGTCATGCCGGGCTCATTGCCGACCAGAGCGCGGCGGCGGCCGGCAATGCGGTTGAAAAGCGTTGACTTGCCCACGTTGGGGCGTCCCAGAATAACGATTTTCGGTAAATTCGACATAACCCCTGACTATCGGATAAGAATCTTCCAGCGAACGGCTGTGCTATTCTTGCCCATGGAACCGGAAGAGCGCGAAGGGCATAAAATTTCCGTCGATTTAGTTCTCAGCGAACGGGAAAATTCCGTTCAAAACGGATTTCGACTGGCGGCGCGGTCTCCCTGGGTGTTCCGTTGCCCTGAGTGACAGTCTAGCGGACATTTCAGGATGCGGCTAGGTTTACCTTTTGGGCTTATCGACTTCAAAGTTGCGGCCCTCGGCTATGATGAGTAAAAACAAGGTGGAGAATCTACCTCTTGAAAAGATCTTCGGCCCCGCCGGATGGCTGGCTCGCCACCATCCGCGCTTCGAATATCGCCCCGGCCAGTTGGAGATGGCCGAGGGAGTCGAATCTGCCGTCCAAAACGGCCAGCACCTGATTGTGGAAGCGGGCACGGGCACGGGGAAGACGCTTGCCTACCTGGTGCCGCTTATCCGCAGCGGCGAACGGGTGGTGATTTCAACCGGAACGAAAAATCTGCAAGAGCAGCTTTTCTACAAAGACATTCCATTCCTGAAGAAAATGTTTCCGCGCCTGCGGGCCACCTTGATGAAAGGCCGGCAGAATTACCTCTGCCGGCAAAAGCTCTATGACCTTGAGCAGCAGCCGGTCTTGAACGGGCTTGAGGAGGTTTCCCTCTACAGCCAGTTGCGGGAGTGGGAAACGCAGACCGAGACCGGCGACCGCGCGGAACTCGAGAGCCTGCCGGATACGAGCGAGCTCTGGTCGCGGATTGACGCCCGCCGCGAGGCTTGCACGGGGCAGAAGTGCAAGCAGTTTGAGCGCTGCTTTGTGACCTGGATGCATCAGCGCGCCGCTGAGTCGGATTTAATTATTGTGAACCACCATCTGTTTTTTGCCGATCTGGCCCTGAAGCAGACGGACTATGCGAGTCTTTTGCCTGACTACTCGACGGTGGTTTTTGACGAGGCTCACGAGATCGAAGACGTGGCGACCCTGTATTTTGGCCTTAAAATTTCCAATTACAAGATTGAGGAGCTGGCCCGGGACACCGAGGCGACGCTGAAGCTCAAGAAGCTGGACGCCGCTGAAGTGGTGGGGGCCGTAAGAGAACTTCGCCGCCGCGGCGACCTGTTTTTTGAGCTGTTTCCTGGCGGGGAAGGCCGCACGAACTTCGATAACCGGGAGAGCTTCCTCGAAGTTAACCTCGGCGCATACTCTGCTTTGGTCAACGCTTTGATCCGGATTGAAACGGAACTATTGCGAGTCAAGGACCGGCCGGAAGAAATTCATAACCTGGCTCGGCGGTCGGAGGAGACGCGGAAGGCGCTTGAAACGATCCTTGAAAGCCGCGACCGAACCTTTGTCTATTGGTGGGAAAGGCGCGGGCGCGGGATCTTTCTTGAGGCCTCGCCGATCGACGTCTCTCCGTTGCTGCGGGAAAAAGTTTTTGAGCGAATCCGGACCGTGATCCTGACCTCCGCCACGCTCTCCGTGCTCAGCAAGTTTGATTTCCTCAAGAGCCGGTTGGGCGTTCAGGTGGCGCGCGAAAAAATTCTGGAATCGCACTTCGATTTTGACCGGCAGGCTTTGCTCTATACGCCGCTGCATCTTCCCGATCCCCGGGAGCCGGAGTACTCAGCGCGCGTGGCCGATGAAGTCGTCGCGCTGCTCAAGATCACTCGGGGCCGGGCCTTTGTGTTGTTCACTTCCCACCAGCAGATGCGCGCGGTGTATGAGCGCGTGCGGCGCCGCACCCGCTATCCGCTGATCCTGCAAGGCACGGCTCCCCGAACCGCGCTGCTCGATAAATTTCGATCGACTCCTCATGCGGTGCTGTTCGCAACAAGCTCCTTTTGGCAGGGGGTCGATGTGCAAGGGCAGCAATTGAGCGCCGTGATCATTGACCGTTTGCCTTTTGCCGTGCCCACTGACCCGGTGGTGGCGGCTCGAATCCGCCAGATCAATGAGGACGGCGGCAATGCCTTTACCGAATACCAGATTCCGGAGGCTGTGATCGCCTTAAAACAGGGATTCGGAAGGCTGATTCGCAGCGAGACCGACCGGGGCGTGTTGGCGATTCTGGACCGCCGCATGGTCCAGAAACAATACGGCAAAGTCTTTTTTGAGAGTCTTCCGAGCTATCGGTGTACCCGCCGGCTGGAAGATGTGGATGCTTTTATGCAAGAATGTTTGTGAAGAAGGTATGACGAATTCCAAGCTGGCGAAAGGCACGCCACAGAACCGGGATGCCGGAGGAGCAATGTTTGAGGTTTCCGTTGAATATTCCTTTGCAGCAGGCCATGCTTTGCGGGGCTACAAGGGAAAGTGTGAAAACGTTCATGGGCACAACTATCGGGTCGAAGTCGTCGTAGCGGGTGAAAAACTGAATTCCATCGGACTGCTGGTGGACTTTACTGATTTGCGAGCCGCCCTGAGGGAGCTTGCGGAATCTTTTGACCACCGCTTCTTGAACGACCTGGAGCCTTTTAAGCAGGTCAACCCTTCAGCAGAAAACCTGGCCTACTACCTTGGCAGCGAGCTGGACCGGAAAATTCAGGATCACGATGTGCGCGTGCGTTCCGTAACGGTTTGGGAGACCGACACCACGTCCGCAACCTATCGTCCCCCCAAGTCCTAATTTCTTAAAAAGCCAAACTGAACCACACCCTGCGGGCGGTGGCTAGGTCCAGAAGGTGACTCTGGGGTGAAGGTGTGAATTGTGAATGTGCGCACAGCCCTTGGGACAAAGATACAGATCCTCGCACCATGGGCAGCGGGTTAAATGCTCTCTTTCGCGAACGGTTCCGCAGATCGAGCACGCTTCCAGGAGATCGGCGACTACGTGACGGGAAACCTTTCGCCATTCTTCGAGAACCTGAAGTTCTTCCTGGATCCTTTGCAAGTCGTCTTTGTTCAGCATGTCAAGCTCCTTGCCGGTTGTACAGGTTTGGAGTGCAACTGGGATGCCAACTCGCGCGATTTATCCCAAAACCCGCGAAGACGCTAAGCTTTTTCCTTTGAAGAGATCAAAGAGGTATAGCCGGTCCTGCCGTGGGGCCGCAAACCACCAATCTGTCTTCTTTCTGACACTTTTTGGCAATAATGTGTCACGTTTTTGCATATAAATTGCAGATTGTTGCAGGAATCCTTCTGGTCCAGGTCAAATGACAAGCTGTGAAACCCGCGGCCTTTCGGACAGAAGCTCCCCTTTTGGGCATTTGGGATTCCATAATTGAGCAGTGGCCGTTCCGGCTCCAATCTCCTGCATGCAAATTCCTGGCGCTCCTGCACAACGTTGCACGAAGGACATTCCCGCAAGGCGACGAGATCAGGCCCCTGCGGCCAGAGCCTTGACCGGTGGCCTTTAAGGTTATTCATGTGCAGTGAAGGGCTCTGCATGGCGGTTGCGCTGGAGAAAGAAAAGGGTCTTTTATGGTGGAATCCATTTGGCAATATTATTTGCTTTGACTCTCTCCAGTAGAATTTCAATAGAGCTTTCATCGAGAGGACAAACTCGGGGGCGAGGGAGTATGCTGTTGGGGACCGGCCTTTGCGAATGGCGGGAGTTTTAAAGTTGCCGGGAAGAGCAAAAAGATTGGGCAATTCATTCCCTTTAAGAGAGACATTGTGAAACTACGAGGCGTTGTTGCTGTGATGCAATTGCCGGTGCATGCCGACGAAAGCATCGACGAGAAGGCTTTCCGGACCCAGGTCGATTTTGCTATTGAGAGAGGCGCGGTGGGAGTTTGCGCGCCGGCCTTTGGGACGGAGTTTTATAAACTTTCAGACCCTGAGAGGTACCGCGTCGCCAAGGTTCTGGTTGAGTACACGGCGCGGCGGGTTCCCACCTTCATCAGCACGGGCGGCGGTTCGACCCATTCCACCGTTGAATTCTCGCGTTACGCGGAATCGATTGGCGCTGATGGATTGATGGTGGCCGCCCCTCGTTGGTGTTCGCTGGGGGCCCGGGAACTCACCGACTTTTACGAAGCGGTTTGCCGCAGTGTGTCGATTCCGGTGATGCTTCAGGATGCCGATTTCACCGGCGCGGGCCTTCCCGCAAAAGTGTTTGTGGAGTTGGCCGAACGTTGTCCCAACTTCCTGTTCGCCAAATTGGAAGTCGTGCTTCCGGGGACGAAGTGCGCGGAGATCCTTCGAGCCTCCGGGGGCAAGCTCCAAGTGTTGTACGGGCTGGGCGGCATTGCAATGGCCGACGGCCTGGCCCACGGAGCTTGCGGCATCATGCCGGGCGCAGGATTCGTCGACGTGGGCGCCGAGATTTTCCGCCTCTATGGTTCCGGCGACGTTGCAGGCGCCAAATCCCTTTTGTACCGCTTGCAACCCTACCTGGTTTTTGCCCTTCAGCATCTTGAACTGGCCATCCGTATTGAGAAGCGGGTTCTGGTGCGGCGAGGAGTTTTCCCCTCGGACCGAATGCGGACGCCTACGCTCCACTTGGATGAGGAATACGAGAAACAGCTCGAAGAATTGGTCAGTTACGCCGTGGCCTTGAGCGAGGAAGTCCAAACGAGGGCGAGCGCCGGGACCTAGATCCTGCTGCCAGTGCCGCGAGGTCTGATGCGCACAACCGAGCGCCAGCCGAAGGGTCTCGGCCCGCGTGCATGGCAAAGCCTCAATGGCGGCTTTGAGCCTCAGACGTTAACTCCAGATGGTGTTGCTGAATGACCTCCGTGGGGGCTGCCAGCATCGTTATCCGATCGATATCGAAGTCTTTATAAAGATCCAGGCAAAACAGGTCGGGCGCTTGGTGATACAAGACGGGCTTGTCCAGAAGATAGCTGAAGCTTTGCATCCCGTCCCAACTTTCGACTTGGGAAAACAAGCGCGGCTCAAGAGCGGCGGCCGCGAGAGCGACAACCTGGCTTCGCGGACCCGTGGTTTCCACGCGCACCTGCGCCGGGCTCCATTTCGTCCTGGCCCATGCTGCCAGGCGGATCAGTTGCGCAACCTCCAGCCCAAGCGGGCGTTCACCTTCTGACGCAATCATCTGTGTGAACTGCGTGATCGGTACATCGGAAGCAGCGTCTCCGGTGAAGATCAGATCCGCCGCCAGCACTTGTTGCTGGCGAGCCAGGCGATCACCAACTTCTGGAACCCGATCCCACGTTTCGGTTGCCATCGCCTGCTTTCCGCCGTCGTTGAGCACGATGGTCAGTGGCGCGCCGGGCTTGGTTGAAACTTCCTTCATCCACACGCCAGTCGCGCCGAGTCTGTTGCTCAGCTCAAAGCGGTATGAGATTGATTC
>Ga0307373_10000298_pt1 | contig 94627 bp, 59 predicted proteins | sample OX2MG_FD_202534 | JGI IMG/M metagenome (GOLD analysis project Ga0307373, IMG submission 202534) | Soil microbial communities from Risofladan, Vaasa, Finland - OX-2 | ecosystem: Environmental > Terrestrial > Soil > Coastal area > Acid sulfate soil | place: Finland: Risofladan, Vaasa | collected...
GAGAATGCCTTGGTCCTGATTGCCCAGCGGGGCGTTGCCGGTGCCGTCGACGCCGATGTAGTCGCCCTGCACGATGTTGCCGCTCGACTGGCTGCCGTCGATCTCGATGCCGCGGCCCTTGTTGCCGGAGATGACGTTGCGCGCGCCGGCCGTGCCGCCGCCGATGAGGTTGTTGGCGGCGCTGTTGAACGCGAACACGCCGTCGTTGGTGTTCGGCACGGCGATCGTGCCGCTGACGTCGGTGCCGATCAAATTTCCCTGGATGAAGTTGGCCGACGCGCCGTCGAGCACGACGCCGCTGGCGCCGTTGCCGCTGATGACGTTGCCGGCGCCCGCGGCCGTTCCGCCGACGGTGTTGCCCGAGGCGTTGACGATGGCCACGCCGCCGCCCGTGTTGGGCAGTGCCGTCGTGCCCGTCGGGTCAGTGCCCACAAAATTGCCGGCGACCGTGTTGCTGTTGGCGTCGAGCTCAATGCCGTTGCCGAAGTTGCCGGAGACCACGTTGCCGGCGGCGATGGTGTTGGAGGGCTGCCCGACGACGATGCCGCCGCTGTCGTTGCCCAGGCCGGTGGCGCCGGCGGCGTTGGTGCCCACGTAGTTGCCGCTGAGCGTGTTGAAGGAACCGCCGAGAAAGATTCCCGCGCTGTCGCTGGCATCGACGACGTTGGCGGTGAGCGTGGTGCTGTTGGCGTAGACGGCGATGCCGTCACCGGCGTTGTTCAGCCCCGTGGCGCCGGCGGCGTTGGTTCCGACGAAATTGCCCGACAGCGTGTTGCCGTTCCCGCCGACGTAGACGCCGTCAAAGTTGGCGGCCAGCACGTTGCCGGAAATCACGCTGGCGTTGCCGTTGGCGTCGATGCCGTCGCCGCTGTTGCCCAGGCCGGTGGTGCCCAGCGAGTCGGTGCCGACGTAGTTGTTCTGGACCGTGGTGCCGTTGTCAAAGACCGCGATGCCCGAATTGCCACTGCCGGCGACCACGTTTCCCGTCACGAGGTTAAGGTCGCGCGTGGTGCTGCTGGCGCCCGCCACGTCGATGCCGTAGAGCCCGTTGCCGAGCGCCTGTGGCACGGGCGTGCCGCCGCTGGCGTTGACCAGGTAGCCGACGTGATTGAAGGCCACGGTTTCGGATGCGCCGAAGACGCCGATGCCGTTGCCGGTGTTGCCGGCCACAGTATTTATCCCGGCGCCGCCGCCGATGGTGTTGCCGTTGCCGTAGACGTCGATGCCGTCGCCTTGATTGGCCAGCGCGGGTTTGCCGTCGGCGCCGCCGGTGGAGTCGGTGCCCACGTTGTTGCCGAGCACCTGATTGTTGTAGCTCGTGCCGTCGATGAGGACGCCAACCTGGTTGTTGCCGCTGATGGTGTTGCCCAGTCTTGCGGTCGTTCCGCCGACGGTGTTGTTTGTGGCGCCGTCGGCCAGCGCCACGCCGCCGGTGAGCGGTGTGATTGAAACCGCGGCATAGACGCTGTTGTTGGGGCCATTGGCCAGCGCCGTGCCGTCGCTGCCGCCGGTGGCGTCGGTGCCCACCAGGTTGCCTTCGACCGTGTTGCCGGAAGCGTCGTTCAGCATCACGCCCGTGTTGAGGTTGCCGGAGATGAGGTTGCCGCCGCCCGATGTGCCGCCGATTGTGTTGCCGCTGGCGCCATCGGCCACCTGCACGCCAATGGCGTTGCCGATCGCAAAGGCGCCGGTCGCATCGGTGCCGATGAGGTTGCCTTCCACCGTGTTGGCGGTGGTGGGGATGAGCTGGACGGGGGCGCTGGCGAATGCCGCCAGCGCGCTGAGGTAGACGCCGGCGGCGAGATTGCCGGAGATGAGGTTGGCGTCGCCGGCGGAGGTGCCGCCGAGGGTGTTATTGCTGGCGCCGCCGTCGATCTCCACGCCGGACATACTGTTGCCCAGCGCCGCGGTTCCGGCTGCGTTGGCGCCAATGTAATTGCCCAGCACCTGGTTGCCGGTGGCGCCTGCGCCGCTGATCCAGACGCCGAAATTGCCGTTGTCGGCGATGACGTTGCGCTCCGCGGCGGTGTCGCCGCCGATGGTGTTGTCATGGGCCGAGCCGGTATATCCGCCGGAAAATCCCTCAGCCGCGCCGACGTAGACGCCGCTGTAGTAATTGCCCAGGGGAGCCGTGCCGGTGGCGTCGGTGCCGATCAGGTTGCCCAGCACCTGGTTGCCGGATGCCGTGCCGCCGTAAATGGCCACGCCGCCTTGGTTGTTGCCGCTAATCAGGTTGCCCTCGCCGCTCGCGCCTCCGCCGACGGTGTTGTTCACGGCATTGATGACCAGCACGCCCCAGGTCGAGTTGGCGAGCGAGGTGGTTCCGGCGGCATTGGTGCCGATAAAGTCGCCTTCGACCAGGTTGCCGGTGGTGGCCGCGTCGCTGATCACGACGCCGGCGCCGTTGTTGCCGGAAATCACGTTGCGATCGGCGGCCGCGCCGCCGCCGAGGGTGTTGTTCGACGCGCCGCCATAGATGTCCACACCGTCGCTGTTGGAGAGCTCGGCCGAACCGGCCGCGTTGGCGCCGATGAAGTTGCCTGCGACGGTGTTGTTGGACGTGCCGGCGCCCTGGATGTCGATGCCGTCGCCATTGTTGCCGGAGATCAGGTTACCGTCGCCCGCGGCGCCTCCGCCGATCGTGTCGGCGGTCGCGCCGCCTGCCAGCACAACGCCCGCGCCGCTGTTGGCGAGGGACTTCTCGCCGCTGGCGTCGGCGCCGACGTAGTTGCCTTCCACGGCGTTGCCGCTGGTGCCGGCGTCGGAGATAAAGACGCCCGCCTGGCTGTTGCCGGAGATGATGTTCCGCGTCGACTGCCCCGACGCGCCGCCGATGGTGTTGCCGCTGGCGCCGGCGGCGATGTGAACGCCGTAGCCGCTGTTTTCAATCGCCTGCGTGCCGGTGGCGTCGGTGCCGATGAAGTTGCCGGCGACCGTGTTGCCGCTGGTGCCGCTGTTGGCGAGGTACACGCCGTCCAGGTTGGCGGAGATGACGTTGCCGCCGATGACCTGGTTGTTCGTGGCGCCGGCCTCGATGGTGACGCCGTCGAGCGTGTTACCCAGCTCCGTTTCGCCGGTCACATCGACACCGATATAGTTGCCCTGGATGACGTTATTCGAGGTGCTGTCCAACGCGCCGGCGAAGGCGATGGTGACGCCGCCGGAGCGGTTGCCGGAGATGACGTTGCTTTCGATGGTGTTCGACTGCGCGCCTGAAAGAATGTCGACGCCGTCCCAAGTGTTGCCCAGCGGGTTTCGGCCGTTGGGGCTGGCGCCGATCAGGTTGCCTTCGACGGTGTTGGAGTTGGTGTTGTCGTCGCTGATCAGGACGCCGCGCTGGGCATTGTTGGAGATGACGTTGCCGGCGTCGTTGCCATACACGACCTGGCCGGCCACGGCCCCGCCGATCGTGTTCGACTGCGCGCCCGAGCGGATATCGACGCCGCTGCCGCCGTTGCCAAGGCTCACGCCGCCGAAGGCGCTGTTTCCGGCGATGTCGGTGCCGATGTAGTTTCCTGCAACGATGTTGTTGTTGGTGCCGCCGCCGTCGAGATTGACGCCGTCGGCGGCGTTTCCGTCGATCGTGTTGGCGGCGCCGGCATCGGTGCCGCCGATGGTGTTGTCGCTGGCGCCGTTGGCGATATCGACGCCGTTATAGCCGTTGGCGAGCACCGACGTGGCCGCGGCATTCAGGCCGATGATGTTTCCCTCGACATAATTGAAATTGGCGGAAGAGCCGGTACCAGAGAGGTAGACGCCGTCGGAGTAGTTGCCGGAGATCACATTGGCCGCGGCGCTGGCGGTGCCGCCGATCAGGTTCTCGCTCGCGCCGCCATAGACCACGACGCCGCGGTAATTCGGGGCCCTGGTGGCGCCATCCGGCAAAACGCCGATGTAGTTGCCCTCGATGACGTCGTACTGCGAGGTGTTACCGCTGACGTCGATGGCGTCGCCGGCAAAATTGGTGAAAGCCAGACCCGTGACGAACGAGTTCGCGGCGGCGAGCGAGAGCCCGACGGCGCCGGTGCCGGCCGCCGTGCCGTCGAGGTCGAGCAGGGGGGTGCTATAGTGGGCCCTGCGCGGGTAGGGCGTCCCATCAATCACGACCGGGGTTGTAATTACCGGCAGCGCGGTGGTGGGATCGATGGTCCACACACCGGTGGCGCTGTTGTATCCTGGGTCATTCGTACCAAGCTCAAACTGGATGACGGTGGGCGTCGCACCGGAATTCGCCTCGGCGATGGCCTGGGCGAGGTTTGTCTGGCCCGCGCTCGGGGAATTTGAGGTCGTGTCGACCAGAATGAAATTCAAATTCAGGTTCTGATGTATCAGGAGGCTGGTGCCGAGAAAGTAGTAGTTCTCGCCGGCGGGCAGATTAACCGCGTTCCAACTACCCGCGAGCCCATTGAAAAGTAGCGGCTGAAAGAGGTTGTTGGCTGCCGGCGTGAAACCGCTTGCGAAGTTGACGTTGAGCGTGCCGCCCAACGTGGCCGTGCCGCTCACTGCAAGCTGGCCATAATCGACGCCGGGCAGACCGCCGGCCCCGCTGGCGCCGCCCAGCGTGAAGTCGATCGAACCGCTGGGATTGATCGAGTCGCCGGTGGTCTGCGTGAAGTTTCCGGTGATGTTGAGTGTGCCGGAGTACGGCTCGACGAGGCCGCTGTTGGTTACGCTCCCGATGATCTTGCCAGAGCCCGAGAGCGAGCTAGTCGTGCCGGGCGAGATCACCACGCCTCCCGCCGCGGACAGCGTCCCCTTGTCAAGGCCAGTGCCGTTGCTGCTCGTGTACCCCCCAGAACCTTGCACGACCAGCGTGCTGCCGCTATCGATTTGCACACTTCCGGTGTTCGTCAGCGAGCCGCTGAGCGTCAACGTGGCACCGGAGTTCAACTGCAATCCGCCGGTATTGGTCGTGAGCCCATCGATGTCAGGCAACGACGCAGTAGCGCCAACGAGGAAAATGTACGCGGCGTTGTCTGTAATGCTGGCGCCGAGCGTGAGCGTTCCGTTGTCGGCATTCCAGCGGCCGCCGGTGAGCGTGTTGCCGGAAAGTTGAGCTACTGAGGCGCCGGAGAGGTCGAGCGTGCCCGAGTCGGCGTAGACGTTCGCCTCGGTGCCGCCGTTGTCGAATGTCAGGGGCGTCGCGCCTGCAGCGACGCCGATGGTGGTCGCGCCCGTGCCGGCTGATTTGTAGAGGCTGCCGCCGAAACCCAAGGCGTCATTCAGGAAGGAGTTTGTGCCCGATTCGGACATCCATAGCTGGCCATCGGCGGCGAAATAGAAATCGCCCAGATTGTCGATTTCGCCGTTGATGAAAGACACCACGCCTCCCGTTTGCGTGATCGTCGGAGGAGCGAGCGACAGCGGATTTGTGGGGTTGAAGTTCCAATTGGAAAGCGTGGCGGCCAGCCTGACATCGCCGTCGATTGTCAAACTGCCGTAGTTCGTGACGTTGCTGGCAGACAATGTACCGCCGGTCCAAGTGCTGGTGCCGGTAAGTGAAACGTTACCGCTGCCCGAAAGCGTGCCTGATAGAAACTCAAGCTTTCCGACGGAGAGCGTGCCATCGACCTCCAAAGTGTCGCCGGCCAGCTCCAGGCCCGCCACCGTGGGCGTTTCGCCGGACGCGACCGTAATCGTGGGCGCGCCGGGCGCGCCGATGAACACCTGGTCGGTCGCGGTCGGCACTAGGCCGGTGCTCCAATTGCTGGCCGTGTTCCAATCGCCGCCTGACGGGTTGATCCAGTAGTCGGTCGTGCCGGCGGGCAGGTTGCCCAAGTTGAGTCCGCTGGCGTTGTAATAGGTGGCAAACGAGCTGCCGTCGGCGAGCGGCATGTTTTTGGTTGTGAAGTCGCCGCTGATCGAGCCGCCCGCCGCGATCTGAATGACGTGAAAGAGCGACCCATCGACGGGCGGCGGGAAGTGCTCCTGGTCGAACACGTCGAGCGTGCCGGCCAGCGAGGCGGCGCCGTCGACGGTCAGCGTGTTGTACCCGCCGGGATTCGTGCCATAAAGGTAAAGCCAGAGCGTGGCGGCGGCGCTTTGGGTGTAGTTGCCGGTGACGGTGAACGGGCCGCTGGGGGCGAACGTGCCGCCGGTCATGGTGAGGCTGCCTTCGACCTCGCCGGTGTCGCTGCCGCCGGAGAGCAGGCCGCCGTCGATCCGCACCTCGCCGCTGCCGGCGGGCAACGACGACGGCGCGCCGAGCGTACCTCCCTCGAGGGTCGTCGTGCCCGCGACTTGCGTGTAGGCAAAGCCGGTTGGCCCGGTGAAGCTGATGCTGACATACACGCTGCCGGCGTTGATGAAAGCCGGCGCGTTGGTGGTAAACTGGGCCACGGTAAAGCTGCCCAGCACGTCGTTGTCGGCCAGGCCGGCCAGGGCCGAATCGCCGGCTGCGTCCATGCTGAACGTGCTGAGGTAGCTGATCGAGATCGTGGCGTCGTTGGTGGTGATGTTGTCGCCGACGAGTTCCAGCGTGCCGTCGGCGTACCAGGTGCCGCCGGTGAGCGTGCCGTTGTGGAAGTTCGTCAGTCCGCCGGCCGGATTCACGACGATCGTGCCGCCGTCGCTCGAGAGCGTGCCGTGATTGGTAAACGTGCCCAGCGGGTCGATCGTGACGACGGCGCCAGCTCCGCCAAGGGCTGTGCCGCCGTAGATCGTGCCCAGGTTGACGAGCTTGTCGCTGGCCGCGCCGTCGGTGATCTCGCCGCCGCCCGGCGAAGAGTAAATCGACGTGGGCGTGTCGAAGGTCAGCGTGGCGTTGCCGGCGCCGCTGGGGTCGAGCACGATTTGGTTTGCGGGATCGGCGCCGAAGCTGAGGGAACCGCTGCCGCCCAGCGTGACGTTGCCGCCGGCGAAGGCGAGGCGGCCGGAGAGGGCGTTGTTGGTCTGGTCGCCCACGTCGATCGTGCCTTCATTGTCGAGCACCGTGTCCGACGTGCCGGCCAGCGTGAGCGTGGCGCCGTCGGTGATGGTGAGCGTATCGCCGGCCGCGACGGTGAGCGATTTGGCGGTGGCGGCGGCGCCGATCGTGACCGCCGCGGCCGTGCTGGGCAGGTTGATGAGCGCCACGTCGTTGGCCGTGGGCACGGCGCCGGTGCTCCAGTTGCCGGCGGTATTCCAATCGCCGCCGGCGGGGTTGGTGAAAGTGTCGGTCGTGCCGGCGGGCACGAGCATCAAGTTCATCGCGCTCGTGCCATACGACGTGGCCAGGGTATCGCCGTCGGCCAGCGTGGTGTTCTTGGTGGTGAAATCACCGGTGACCGAACTGTAATTCAGGACGTTGAAGAACTGGCCCGTGGTGGGCGTGAAGCCATTGATGGTCTGCACGTCGAGCGTTCCGGCCAAGGTGGCCGTGCCGCTGACTGGGGCCGTGCCGTTGACATTGAGCTGATCGTACTGCGTGTTGGCGGTGATGCCGCCGATATCGAGCTTGAGCGTGCCGGAGGCCGTTTGCGTGTAATTGCCTGTGATGTTGACCTGGCCGGGCGTGCCGTCGCCACCTGGCGTGAACACGCCGCTGTTGGTCACATCGCCGACAATCGTGCCGCTGCCGGAGAGCGTGCCGCCGTTGATCTGAATGGAATTGGGCGCCAGCGGGGGGTCCAGCGTGCCGCCGGCCAGCGTCGTCGAGCCGCCGCTCTGCGTGTAGGTGAATCCCGGCGGGCCGGCCAGCGTGCTCGAAGCGCCGATGGTCACCGCGCCGGCGTTGGTGAGTGTGCCGGCGCTGGTGGTGAGGTTGTAGCCGTTTTGGATCGTGAGATTGCCGGCGGCGGCGTTCGTGGTCAGGTCGGCCAGGGCGCTGGTGCCCATGGTGTCGCTGTAGACGTTCGAGTTGGCCCCGTCGAGCAGAAGGGTGGCGGCGTTGGTGGCGATGGCGTCGCCCGTGAGCTGCAACGTGCCTCCGCCGACGGCTTGCCACGTGCCGCCGGTGAGCGTGCCGGCGGCAAAGTTGGTCAGCGTGGTGGGGTTGACGCTGAGCGTTCCGCCATTCGCTTCGACCGTGCCGTTGTTGGTGAAGGTCGGGGGGAAGACGCTGAGCGTGCCGCCGGAGACATTGGCTTCGATCGTGCCATCATTCACGAACGTGCCATTGCCATAAATACGCCCGCTCTGGCCACCGATCGTCACGCCGCTGCCGAGCGTGATGGTATCGGAGCCGCCGGTGAACAGGCTGTTGCTGAAATCACCGAACACGATGGCGCCCGTGCCCGAAATGGTTTCAACCTGGTTGCTGGGAAACGAGATCTGACTGGACGTGCTGGTATTGTTCGGATTGCCGAGGTTGAGCGTGACGTTGTTGAGCGTCAGCCCGCCGCTGACGCTGACCGTGTTGTTGTACGTCGACATGTCGATCGGGCTGTCGAGCGTGATGCCGACGAGGGCGCTGTCGAAGGTGGCGCGAAGTGTGGCGCCATTGCTGGCCGTGAAGGTTCCGCCGGAGAGCGTGCCGGTGCCCGCGTTGCCATTGGTTGGATCGCCCAGGTTCCAGACGTCCGTCGAGGCGGAAAGTGTCAGATTGCCGCCGAGCGTGCCGACGATGTTCACCGTGCTGCCGGGATAGGAGAAGACGCCCGAGCCTGCGGTGAGGGCGGCCTGTGTGAACGTGCCGCCGAGGTCGACGGTCGAGTTCGTCACCGTGATGCTGCCGGAGTTTTGCCAGGCATAGTTGAAATACGGGTAGCCATCGTTGATGCTGAGCGTGCCGCCGCCCGTTTGGCTCAGCGTGCCGAAGCCGCTGAACGTGCCAGTCGCCGCGCCGCCGCTTACGGCCAGGTTACCGCCCGACTCCTCGACGGTGCCGGTGTTTGCGCCGCTGGCGCCGAACTGCACATTGAGGTTGCCTCCGTTGGTCCCTTCGACGGTGGCGGTGTTGGTGAAGGCGCTCGTGCCGCCGCCGGCGGTGATGGAGATCGTTCCACCCGAGACATTGCTGTCGATCACGCCCTTGTTGGTGAACGATGGCCCGCTGATGGAAATGTTGCCGCCCCGTCCCTGCATCGTGATGCCCGACGCGACGACGACGCTGCTTTGGCTGTAGGCTTGAATATAATCGCTGAAGTAGCCGAATTGGATGGTGCCGGTCCCTAGCAGGTTCTGCGTGCCGGTGCCCTCGAATGCCAGCGTGCCGGAGGTCGTGTTCGGGTAAGTGCTCTCGTTGCCGAGGTCGAGCGTGGTGTTGTTGGCGAGCGTCAGGTCGCCGTAGACCGCCACGTGGTTGTTGTACGTCGACATGTCGATGGGGCTGTCGAGCGTGACGCCGGTCAGGGCGCTGGAGAAGGTGGCGGCCAGCGTGGCGCCGCCGCTGGCGGAGAACGTTCCGCCGGAAAGCGTGCCCGTGCCGGCATTTCCGTTGAGCGGATCGCCCAGATTCCAACTTCCGGTGGTGGCGTCGAGCGAGAGTCCGCCGGTGAGCGTGCCGATGAGATTGACCGTGCTGCCGGTGCGAGTGAATGTGCTCGAGCCGGCGGTCAGGCCGGCTTGCGTGAACGTGCCGCCGAGGTCGACCGTCGCGTTGGTGACGGTGATATTGCCGTTGCTCTCCCAAGAATTGTTATTGCCCTGGTTGATGGAGAGCGTGCCGCCGCCGCTGAGGCTGAGGTTCCCGAAGCCGTCGTAAACGCCGACCGAGCTGCCGCCGGTGACGGCGAGGTTTCCGCCGCCGGTGACTTGCATCGTGCCGCCGGCGTTGCCGCCCGCGCCGAAGGCGACGTCGAGCGAACCGCCATTGGTTCCCTCGACGGTGCCGGCGTTGGAAAAGAGGCTCGATCCGCCGACGGAAACCTTGATCGTTCCGCCCGAGACGTTGCTGTCGATGGTGCCGTAGTTGGTCAACGTCGGCCCGCCGACGGAGATTCCACCGCCCCGGCCTTGGAGCGTGATGTTGGCGCCCAAAACGAGGCTGCTATTGCTGAGAATGTAGTTGGAGAAGTAGCCGAACTGGACCGTGCCGGTGCCACCCAGGGTTTGCTGCCCCGATCCCTGGAACGCCAAATTACCGGAGGTTGTGCCACTGCTCTGATTCCCCAGGTCGAGAGTGACGTTGTTGAGCGTCAGATCCCCCAGCACGGCCACCTCGTTGGTGTAGGTCGCCATGTCGATGGGGCTATTGAGCGTCACGCCGTTGAGCGTGCTGCTAGAGCCGGCGGTGAGCGTGGCGCCGCCGCTGGCGGTGAAGGCGCCGCCCTTCAAAGTGCCGGTGTAGTTGCCGTTGTTCGGGACGCCGAGGATCCAGTTTCCGGTGTTGGCGTCGAGCGCCAGGCCGCCGTTGAGAATGCCGGTGAGGTCGACGGTGCTCGTCGTGTCGCGGATGAAGGCGGGGGCGGCGGGCTGCGTGGCGGGGCTGACGTAGGTCGTGCCCAGGCTCGCCTGGCTCGCCAAATTGCCGCCAATATAAACCGTCGAGCCGCTCACGCTGATCGTGCCGCTGTTCGTCCAACTATCGGTCGTGCTGGTTTCGAGCGTGAGCGTGCCGCCGCCGGTCATCGAGATGGTGCCGCTGTTCGTCCAATTGCTGTTCGACGCTCCTGAAACCGTGAGGTTGCCGCCGCCGCTGGCGGCAAGGGTGCCTGAGTTCTGGGTCAGCTCGGAGGCCGTGACGCTATTACCGTTGCTGGCCGCAATGATTCCTTCATTTGTCCCCCCCGAGCCGAAGGAAACACTGAATGGCCGCCCGCTGGCGTTCGCCGTCGAGGCGAGAAGGGCGCCCTGGTTGTCGAGCGCCCCATTTCCGTCAATCTGCCCGGTCGCGGCGGTGATCGTGATATTGCCGGCGATCGTGAGGCCGCTGTAAGAGTAGAAGAGGGTATCGCCGGTGTCGTTGTTGTTGCCGCTGGTGGCGGGAAATACGATCGACCCGCTGCTGCCCGGGTCGGCTTGAATGACGTTCGTCCCGCTGAGTTCCAGCTCGCCGCGATTTGCCGAATCGCCGACTTGGATCGTACCGTCGTCGATCACGGCGCCCGCGCCGGTGGTCGAGACTTGCAAAACGCTGCTGTTGTCAATGACCAGCGTCGCGCCCGTGCCAATCGAAAGGCCGGCGATGGTGCTCGTGCTGAGGGCCACTCCGCCTGCGCCGGAGTACGTAACGGTCACATTGCCGCTGATGGAAACGTCGTCGGCCGTGCCGGGCACGAGGCCCGTGCTCCAGTTGCTCGCGACATTCCAGCTTCCTGCGGCGCCACCGATCCAGTTATCGCTGGAGAGCATGGCCAGCGGCTCGAGGCGCTCGAAGGGCCAGCTCGCCGACTGGCGATACATATCGCGGGCGCGAAGCGGCTTGGGGAGACCCTCGCCTAACCTCTCCCAGAGGGAGAGGGAACGTTGCTTTGGCCCGCGGCCGCGAGAGAACCACGATCCACCGCGGCGGCCCCGCCGCATCCGTACCGACCGCTCGTTCGTAGCGGTCCAAAAACACAACCGACGCAACCACGCGCGAAAGGAGAACATGGCGGCACTTTCCAGCGTTGCAAAACTTCATGCGTTCCGTTGCCAAAGCCGATACGTGACTTCGGCCATGCCCGATTCACCTACAATGGATGAGTCTATCTAGCCCCGATGCCAATGCAAGCAAAACCGAAGAATTTCTCCGAGAGCTTCCGGGAATACGTTCTAGCGCGTAGGCGGGGCGGACTTCTGAATCGCTGAACGGGACCGCAAAAGCGAGTGGCGAACTTGCGGCTGGCACCCTTCAACAGCGTGGCGGCCAAGCGATGCCTCGGTGCGTCCAACCGGGGCATCGCCTGGCCGCCGCGATGAACGAAGTGCCATCGTGCCCGTGGCCAAGCTCTGCCCCAGCCACCGCCCATGTTCGCGTCGCTAGGCCCGCGCCGCCACGTCGCTGGGCGGGCGCTGGCTGCCGCCGTCGCCGTGCGGGACTTCGCTCAGCGGCCCATTCGTCGATTTCCAGCCCTTGCCGGCCAACTCCGGCTCGTAGTCGGGCAAGCCGGCCAAGGCGGCAATCTCGCGCAGGAAACGCAGAGTGAGCGCGCGATGCACCTCGCGATCGCCCTCGCGGCCGTAATACTCCGAGATGTCGATCGGCCGCCCCACCTTCAAACGGGTCTTGGCCGTCATCAGAAAAAAGCCGAAGTCGGTGCCGTCCCAGGGCGACCCCTCGATATAACACGGCACCACCGGCACGCGCGCCCTCAGCGCCACCATGGCCGCGCCCGCCCTGCCCGGCAACATGAACCGCCGGCGGTCGTTCAGCCGCCCCTCCGGAAACATGCCCACCAGCTCGCCCTGCCGGGCATAACGCATGGCCAGCTTGGTGGCCGCCGTGTCGACGCCGCTCCGGCCGGTGGGGACCACTTGCAGCGTCTTCAGGGCCCAGCCGAGCAACGGCAACCGGCAGTATTCGCGGGCCACCATCCAATGCACCTGACGATCGCAGGCCAGGGCGATGAAGGCCGGATCGACCGGGCAGATATGGTTGCAAACGATAATCGCCCCCTGACCGCGCGGCAGAGCGATCTTTCCCTCGACCCGTGCCCGCCAACGCACCCTGGTCATCACCAGGCTGAATAAGTATATAGGGAACTGGGCGCGCGTGACCCCCATGCGGCGGCGGGCCGAGTCCAGCCAAACAACCAAGGCCGCCGCGCCCAGCAGCAACAGGAACAGGGCCAGCCGTCGCGTCGCGAGATCGGAAAACATGGGTCAACTATAGTCGGCAGACGGGAGTCGGGCGAGAGCGATGCGAATGGGTGTGGTGAGCGACACGCACGGCCAGGTGAGGTATACCCTCGATGCCGTGCGGATGCTGGAAAGCCTGAACGTCGATCTGGTGATCCACTGCGGCGACATCGGTTCGCCCGACATCGTGCCTCTCTTCGCGGCCTGGCCCACGCACTTCGTGTTCGGCAACGTCGACGGCGATCGTCACGCTCTGGAAGCGGCCATTCGCTCGGCCGGCAAACAGTGTCACGGCCGTTTTGGCTCGTTGGAGTTGGAGGGTCGGAGAATCGCTTTTTTGCACGGAGACGACACGGCACTCTTGCGGCAGACCACGGCCGGCGGCGAGTGGGACTTGGTCTGTCACGGTCATACGCACATTGCCCGGCGAGAACAACAACGGCGCACGTGGGTGCTGAACCCCGGCGCTCTCTATCGTGCCACGCCGCACTCGTTGGCGTATGTGGAACTGCCCTCGCTGGAAGCGACGATCGTGGCGGTGTAGGCGTCAGGCGTCAGGCGTCAGGCAAACGTCAATTCAAGTATTTCTGAACCCTGAACCCTGAACCCTGAACCCTTTGATGGTGGGCCGGCGCTCGCAAGCTCGCTGGTCCCACCCTACGACTTTACGTCGGAAGCCGGAAGATGCGGTCGACGTTGCCGCGCAGCACCTGGCGGCCGAGCTGCAATGCCCGCCCTTCGCTCCAATCGCGGTCGATGACGAACCGCTCGGCCAGAATCTTCGCCAACACGCGCTTGTACATGGCGAACTTCGGCAGCGCGAATTCCAGCTTGTACATGTCGCTGTAATAGCCGATTTGCTTGGTGGCCGGCACGGCCTCCAGCCGCGCGGCCGCGTCGTGCTCGATGAAGGCCGGCGTGTTCGAATACCACCAGTGCCCGTGGGTCACCACGTTGGGAAAGATCCAACTGAAGCTGGTCAGCTCTTGGTTCGTCACGCTGGCCAGCACCGAAATGGGAAACGTGACCCGCGGAAATGCGTTGAACAACTCGCGATACTGAATCAGCGACACGCGGCTGTCGTACAGATCCTGGCCCTGATACACGCCCGCCGCATAGACCGCCCGATGGACGCCGATCATCAGGTCGAAGGGCAACCGCGTCTGGGCACAGAATTCCGCCAGCGTCCAGAAGACGAAGTTGGCCAATGTCCGCCGATGGGTAGGATCGGCGGCGGGTCCCTGCGAGAGCACCGCCGCCAGCGCGCTTTCGGCCTGCTGGGTTTCGACCTTGGCCGGGGTGAAGTCGGGCGGCAGCGAGATGGCACAGGCCCGCGCTCCGTGGGCCTGGAAGTGCTCGAACAATTGCCCGATCGCTTGCCGCAGCGTGCCGGCGCTGCGCACCGATTGGCCGCTGGCCCGCTGCAGCCGCTCTTGCACCTCGCGCTTGGCGAAGTGGAATACCAGGTCGTCGGTCCGCAGGCAGGGCACGTAGAGCGTGGTGTCGAAGCCGGTCAGCGGGTCGTCGAAGTCGTTCGTCAGAAACACGGCCTCCAGGCGGCTGCGGTAAAGCACCTGCTCGGCCCAGTCGGGCTGCGACATGCGGGCTTCGGCGGCGTCGTAGACCGATTCCCAGTTGTCGGACGTGAGCCGTTCGGCATGCACCTGAAACAGCTTCTGCACCATCTCCATGAGCCAACTGTATTGGATGGTGTTCTCCAGCGGCGCCAGCGCTTCGACCAGCCGCCGCACCTTTTCCTTCGGTTCGATGCCGGGTTGTTCGATCGCCTCTTTCGGCAAGCCGGCCGAATGGGCCAGCTCGGTGTAATAATGGTAGCCCAGCACGTCGGCCAGCGTCTGTGCGGCCGGGGCGTGCGGGTTAATGTGCGTGTGCGGATCGACGAGCGCCAACGCATCGAGCTCGTTGAACAATCGCTGACGAAGGGCGTGGGACATGGGCGGGAGGGTTCAGGGTTCAGGGTTCGGGGTTCGGGTCAGTCCCCGTCTACTGTCTACCGTCTACTGTCTACCGTCTACCCTCCCGTCGTCTACCTCCCCTCGCCGTCTACCCGCTTCGCCGTGGGACGCCGCGACCAGATACAGCCGACGACGTGCGAATCGACGGCGGAGAGGAAGAGCGTGATAAAATAGGTCGGCGAATCGGCGCCGACGAAGTTGATGGCGTCGCCGGTGGCCGCAAACGTGTCGACCGTCTCCGCCAGGCCGTGGTAGTCGTCCAATCGGCCGCGTTGCCGCAGGATGCTGCGGCGCCGGGCATAGACCTCGAAAAAATGGATGGCCGGCAGGCTGGCGCGGCGGTCGACGTGGAACGACCAATCGTTGTCCGCCGCCAGCAGCCGGCGGGCTTCGCTGGCCACCGGCCGCAAGGCATGGCCGCGAGGCACTTGTGCCAACAAGGTCAACAGTTCGTCTTTTTCGGTATTCGCCATCATCGCTTTCCCCTCGATTCCGCGACCGGCCCTCTGCCCGGCGGGTCGCACCTGCTATTATCGCCTGGAAGGCCACGCGGGGCAATTTCAGTCCGTGTTTGACCCCCCTTTTTTCCATGTCCGTACACGAAGCCCTTCACGCCTTCCTGCGGCGGCACGAAATCGAGTACCGCACGGTCCAGCACGGACCGACGCTCACGTCGGCCGATTCGGCCAAGGCGCGTGGCGAAGAGTTGAAGGTGGGCGGCAAAGCGCTGGTGGTGAAAACAGGTGGCGATTTCCGGCTGTTCGTGCTCAGTGCCGCCTGCGCACTCGATTCGGCGGCGCTCAAGCGGCATTTCGGCGTGAAGAAGACCCGCTTTGCCGATGCTGCCGAACTCGACCGCCTGACGGGACTTGTGCCCGGCTCCGTGCCGCCGTTTGGCCGACCGATTCTGCCTCTCGACCTGTTTGTCGATCCGTCCGTCCTGGCCAACGAGCAGATCGCCTTCAACTCCGGACTGCTGACCGAATCGATCATCATGTCGGTGAGCGATTATGTGCGGGTGGCACAGCCTACCGTGCTGGCGTTTGGCAGGACGGCAGGCGAGTAGGCAAAACAATCAGCGAAGATCATCGCGATCTAAAACACTTGCCAATTCGCAATTCGCAATTCGCAATTCCTCCTGAACCCTGAACGCTGAATCCCGGCTAGTCTTCCCCATGAAACCGATCATACACCGCCCGCAGCCCGACCGGCTCGATCCGCACTTCGGTCAGCGGCAACGTGGCCAACCATCCCAACAGCGGCGACAGCTCGCCGGGCGTCTCGATGGTCACGTCGCCGTTACCGGTAGAAACGCGCAGTCCGCCGGCCAAGGCGTCGGGCACCGGCGGCAGCGCCGCCGTGAGCCGCGCGTGAATGCGATGCTGCCGCCGTAGCTCGGCCAGCGCCTGGATGTGAACCAGCCGCCCAGCCCGCATGATGCCGACGCGGTCGCACGACTGTTCCACCTCGTCGAGCACGTGCGACGAGAAGATCACCGAACGCCCGGCCTGCCGCGCCTCGCGGACCAGCGCCAACACCACTCCCCGCACGTTCGGATCGAGATTCGACGTCGGCTCGTCGAGGATCACCAGCGGCGCGTCGATGGCCATGACCGCCGCCAAAGCGAGCTTCTGTCGCATGCCCGTCGACATCTTCGACACGGGCCGCGCGGTTTCCAGGCCGAGCCGCCGGGCAAGCTCGCGCTCGCGGCGCAAGTCGGCCCCGCGACGCAGCCGGCTGAAAAACCGCAGGACGTCGTCGCCCCGCAGGTTGCCGAACAACCGCACGTCGCCGGGCAAATAGGCCACGCGGCGATGCACTTCCACGCTCTGACCGTGGCAATCGAGTCCGTCGATTCGAGCGCTGCCCGAAGTCGGACGCAAAAAACCCATCAACAGCCGCAACAGCGTGGTTTTGCCCGAACCGTTCGGTCCCAGCAGGCCAAACACTTCTCCCCGCGCGATCCGCAAATCGCAGCCGTCCAGCGCGGTGACGCCGGGATAACGCTTGCTCAACAGGCGGGTTTCGACGAGGTCACTCATCGAGCGGCTCCCTTGGAGGAATCGCGTCGGGCGGCCAACCCACATTCAACGGCACCGCCGCTTGATAGAGCCGGTAGTAGCCGAAATCGCCGATCAACCGAAACGTGCCGACCTGCTCCGGCGTGAGGCGACAGTCGGCGGCCAGCCGGCGCCAGGGCGGAGGTTCGGGCAGAATGGCAAACAGCTTCACGCCGTCCTTGGTGGGAACCCCGTGCAAGTAGTTCTCAAAAAGCGGGAACTGGGAGCGGGCGAAATAATAAAAGAGATTCAGATGGTCCGCTTCCGTATAGCAGACACGGTAGGCCGAGCGCACCACGCCGATGTCGCTCAAGTATTGCACCACCGCAGACGGTCGATAATTGGCGGCGTAGTAGCAATAGTATCCATTATTGTCATCGGCGCCGACCTGTGTGCGGTGGGCTTCAAGCCGTTGCGGATAGGTCCAAAGCTGAGGCCAGAGGACCAGCGATACCGCAAGCAGGGCCACGGCAGTCGCGGCTTCCGCCGATCGACGACCGGCCCAACGCCGGTGGACGGCCTCGCTCAGCTCCGTCAGCAACCAGCCTTCGGCCAGGGCCATCAAGGGCAACAGCGGACAATAATTCCTCTCGAACGGACTGATTCGCAACAGCCCCGTGATGAGAAACGCGCCGACGGCGACGGCGAGGGCCAAGGCGGGCACCGCCCCGTGCCGCGGAAGACCGTCTCGCCGTGGCAGCAGCCAGGCAACCAGCCCGGCCAAGAACAGCGGCGCAAGCCAAACCAGGTCGTGCGTGGCCGGTCGAAGGAAGTTTCCTGCGATCACCGGCAGGTACGACCAAGACGAGGGCGACGACGACTCGGCGGTCTTCCGCACCTGACTGAGAATCGGCAGGTAGCAGGCCAGCGCCAAGAGACCGGCCAACAGCCAGCTCACTGCCTCGCCGGCAAGTTCGCGCCCGCCTGCCCCGCGCATGCGGGCGGCAACGACGGCCACGGTCGCCAAGGGGGCAAAGAAGAGCGCGTTCGTGGGCAGCACATAGAGCAGGCTTCCGCCGACCAAGGCCACCGCGGCCCACCTCCGCCAGCCGGTCACTGCACCGTTGGCCAGGGCCAGCGAGGCCAGCCAAGCGGCGAGAAACATCGAAAGACTGTAGCCTCTCACCTGGATCGTAAAGATGAGAAACATCTGGTTCAGGCCGAGCAGCGCCGTCGAGAGCACGGCGCAGGTGATGCCGCGTAACCGCTTGGCCAGGAGAAAAACCGTCGCCAACGTGCCGATCGTGGAAATGAGCGAAGGCAGGCGGAGCACGAAATTGCTCTCCGACACGCAAAAAAATGGCCACAGCAGCAGCGAGTAGAGCACGTGGTTGTTGGGCAGTGAATAGTCGGTCACGATGAAGGCGGGCCCGCGGCGGACGAAATAGTCGACCGTGTAGATTTCGTCGTGCCACAGATCAAGGTTCAGCCGGCTGGCGCAATGGATCAAAGGCACGGCGGCCGCTAGGACGAACCAATGCCAGGTTTGCAAGCCGGGGGGTGCGGGCGTAGGGCGATCGAATCGGGGCATGTCGACTATGTTAAATGATCGCGGTCAGAAATGAGACATTTGGCCGACAACTGATGGTGGCTGGGGCAGAGGCTGGCCAGGTTGCGGCTGGGAGTGTCCCAAAGCGCCGCGGCCAGCCGATGCCCCGGTAGCGCCGCCCACCGGGGCATCGCTGGCCGGCAGCGCCTGTTCATGATTCCCAAGTCGCACTCGGCCAGCTTTTGCCCCAGCCACCGAAGATGTTTCATTGCCGCCCGCGTTCAGTATATCGCGGTCGGCCCCGAATATCGTCGCTACTACTCGCTTCGCGGCCAAGAAAAGGCAATAATACCGTAGTGCTGCATCAATCGACGACGGACAAAGCACGAGCGGCACGGGCATCCCGCCCCGCGCCTACCTGCCCCACGAAGTCCCCCCCGAGCTCGCCGCGACTTCCGGTTGCAACTATGATCTCGAAGATGGCGGAAACCACCAGACCAACCGCGCCCGACCTGCTCGACGATGTCGTGCCCGTGGCTCCCCAGACGCCGGTCGAACACGCTCGCCCCGCGGCGCAATGGCGACCGGAGGACGGGCCCGTGCGGCAAGGCCGCGCATCCGAAGGCTCATCGGCCAACTACGCCGGCAAACTGCTGCGGCTGGCGGCGTTCGCCGCCATGGTCGCGGGCATCTATTACGCCTGGCCCTGGATTGTGCCTTGGATCTCGTTGGTGGGCCGCAAGCCGGTCGCCAAGCCGCCGCAACGCGTCGTGCCGGTCGTCACCGCCGCCGCCCGCCAAGGAGACATGCCGCTCTATCTCAACGGCCTCGGCACCGTCACGGCGTTCAATACGGTCACCGTCCGCAGCCGCGTGGAAGGCCAGTTGGTCAAGGTGCTGTTTACCGAAGGCCAGTTCGTCAACAAAGACGACGTGTTGGCCGAGATCGACCCGCGGCCCTATCAGGTGCAGCTTGCCCAGGCCGAAGGGCAGCTTGCCCGCGATCAAGCGACGCTCAAGGTCAACAAGCTCAGCCTGGCCCGCTATAACGACTTGCTGCCCACGCGGGCCATCACGCCGCAGCAGATCGACGAACAGGTGGCCCTGGTCGAGCAGATGGAAGGCGCCATTCGCACCGACCGGGCCGCCATCGACAATGCCAAGCTGCAACTCGCGTATTGCCACATTAACGCTCCCATCACCGGACGCATCGGTCTGCGTTTGGTCGATCCGGGCAACATGGTCCGCGCCAACGAGATGGGAGGCATCGCCGTCATCACGCAGCTTCAGCCGATCGCGCTGGTGTTTACCATTCCGCAAGACAGCATTTCTCTGGTGCAGCGGAAGGCGAACAGCGGCGAGACGCTCGTGGTCGAAGCCTACGACCGCGATTTCAAGAATGAGCTGGCGACGGGCAAGTTGCTGGCGATCGACAATCAAGTCGATTCGACCACCGGCACCGTGCGGCTCAAGGCCATCTTCGAGAACGAAGACAATCTGCTCTTTCCGAACCAGTTCGTGAACGCCCGCTTGCTGATCGACAACCGTCGGGACGCGGTGATCGTGGCTTCCGCGGCGGTGCAGCGGGGTCCTGATTTCGACTTCGTCTACCTGGTGAAGAAGGGCAAGAAGGACGAGGACACGGTCGATCTGCGTCAGGTGCAAGTCGGGCCGACGGAAGGCGAACAGACGGTGATCGAGAGCGGCCTCGTGCCCGGCGACCGCGTCGTGACCGACGGCGTCGAAAAGCTGCAGCGCGGCGCCAAGATCAGCGAGCGGGGCAAAAAGGTAGCCGGTAGACAGTAGACGGCAGAGGGGGAGGCTGGAGAAAGAACCAATGTCGCACCGCAAGCCGATCAGGCATCAGGCGTCAAGCAATTGCCAATTTGCAATTTGCAATTTGCAATTCGCAATCTTCGCTCCCCGTCTGCCGTCTACCGTCTACCGTCTACTTTTCTCCGGCCGTCTACCCACCTCCGGTCGATCCCCATGAGTCCCTCCCGGCCTTTCATCCTCCGCCCGGTGGCCACCGTGCTGTTGATGGTCGCCATCGTGCTGGTCGGGGCGGTGGCCTATAAGCAGTTGCCGGTGTCGGCCTTGCCGCAGGTCGATTACCCGACCATCCAGGTCGTGACGTTCTATCCCGGCGCCAGCCCCGAGGTGATGACTTCGTCGGTCACGGCGCCCTTGGAGCGGCAGTTTGGCCAGGTGCCCGGCTTGACGCAAATGACGTCGAGCAGCTCGGAAGGTTGCTCGGTCGTGACGCTGCGGTTCACGCTCGAGCTTGATATCGACGTCGCGGAGCAGCAGGTGCAAGCGGCCATCAACGCCGCCAGCACCTTTCTGCCCCGCGACCTGCCCAACCCGCCGATCTATACCAAGACGAACCCGGCCGACGCCCCCATCCTCACTCTGGCACTCTCTTCGGAAACCTTGCCGCTGGCCAAAGTCGAAGACCTGGCAGACACTCGGCTGGCACAGAAAATCTCGCAGCTTTCGGGCGTCGGCATGGTGAGCATCAGCGGCGGCCAGAAACCGGCCATCCGCATTCAGGCCAACCCCACCGCGCTCTCGTCGCTGGGCATGGGCATGGAAGACCTGCGGCTGGCGCTCATCCAGGCCAGCGTCAATCAGGCCAAGGGCAGCTTCGATGGCCGCCGGCAGGCATTCACCATCGGGGCCAACGACCAGGTGCTCACCAGCAGCCAATATCGCAAGCTCATCATTGCCTATCGCAACGCGGCGCCCGTGCAGTTGGCCGACGTGGCCGATGTGATCGACGGCGCCGAGAACGTGCGGCAAGCGGCCTGGATGAACGACACGCCCGCCGTGATTCTCAACATCCAACGCCAGCCGGGGGCGAACATCATCGAGGTGGTCGACCGCATCCACGAGCTACTCCCGCAGTTGACCGCCTCGCTCCCGTCCTCGATCAAAGTGAAGGTGCTCACCGACCGCACGGTGACGATTCGGGCCAGCGTCGAAGACGTGCAGTTCGAGCTGATGCTGACCATCGGCCTGGTGGTGCTGGTCATTTTTCTCTTCCTCCGCAATCTGCCGGCCACGATCATCCCCAGCGTCGCGGTGCCGCTGTCGCTGATCGGCACGTTCGGCGTGATGTACCTGCTCGACTACAGCTTGAACAACCTCACGCTGATGGCCCTCACCATCTCGACCGGCTTCGTGGTCGACGACGCCATCGTGATGATCGAGAACATCTCGCGCTACGTCGAAGAAGGCGAGGCGCCGCTGGCCGCCGCGTTGAAAGGTTCCGAAGAAATCGGCTTCACCATCGTCTCGCTCAGCGTCTCGTTGATCGCCGTGCTGATCCCGCTGTTGTTCATGGGAGACATCGTCGGGCGGCTGTTTCGCGAGTTCGCCGTAACGCTGAGCGTCACCATTTTGCTCTCCGCGGTCGTCTCGCTCACGCTCACGCCGATGATGTGCGCCAAGATGCTGCGGCACCGGCCGGTCGCGCAGCACGGCTGGTTTTATCGGCTATCAGAATACGGCTTCGAGACCGTTATCCGTTGGTACGGCAAGACGCTGAATGTCGTGCTCCGGCATCAGCCCACGACGCTGCTGGTGGCCGTGGCCACGCTGGTCGGCACCGTTTATCTCTACGTCGTCGTGCCGAAGGGCTTTTTCCCGGTGCAAGATACGGGCGTAATCCTGGCCATCTCCGAGGCCCCGCAGAGCGCCTCGTTCGAAGCGATGCGAGAGCGGCAGCAGGAGCTGAACCGGGCCATCCTGGAAGACCCGGCCGTCGAAAGCCTGTCGAGTTTCATCGGCATCGACGGCACGAACACCACGCTCAACAGCGGCCGCATCCAGATCAATCTCAAGCCGCTGGAAGAACGCCACGCCACCGCCAGTGAAATCATCCGCCGTTTGCAGCCGCGGCTGGCGAAAGTGTCGGGCATCACGCTCTTCATGCAGCCCGTGCAGGATTTGACGGTCGAAACCCGCGTCAGCCGCACGCAGTATCAATACAGCCTGGAAGATCCCGATGCCAAGGAATTGAGCGAATGGGCGCCGCGGTTCGTCGACAAACTGCAAGCGCTGGGCGAGCTGCGCGACGTGGCCAGCGACCAGCAGACCGAGGGCCTGCAGGCCAAGGTGGTGATCGACCGCGACACGGCCTCGCGGCTGGGCATCACGCCGCAGATGATCGACGACGCCCTCTACGACGCATTCGGGCAGCGGCAGATATCGATCATGTTCACGCAGCTTAACCAGTATCGCGTGGTGCTGGAGGTGAAGCCCGACTTCAAGAACAGCCCGCGCGACCTGGAAGAGATTTACCTGCGGTCGGCCCACGGCACGAAGACGCCGCTGGGAGCATTGAGCCGCATGCAATACGCCAACGCTCCGCTGGCGGTGAACCACCAGGGGCAGTTTCCGGTGGTGACGGTCTCGTTCAACCTGGCGCCGGGCGTGTCGCTGGGCGAGGCGGTCGAGGCCATCAAACAGGCCAAGGAAGAAATCGGCATGCCGCGGAGCATCGTGGCCGGCTTTCAAGGCACGGCCGAAGCGTTTCAGGCGTCGCTCAAAAACGAGCCGCTCTTGATCCTGGCGGCCTTGATTACGGTCTACATCGTGCTGGGCGTGCTCTACGAAAGTTACATCCATCCGATCACGATTCTTTCGACATTGCCGTCGGCGGGCGTCGGGGCGTTGGTGGCGTTACTCTTGTGCCGCACCGACCTGAGCGTGATCGCCCTGATCGGCATCATTCTTTTGATCGGCATCGTGAAGAAAAACGCGATCATGATGATCGACTTCGCTTTGGAGGCGGAACGCACGCAAGGCATGACGCCGCGCGAAGCGATTTATGAGGCGTGCCTGTTGCGGTTTCGCCCGATCATGATGACCACCATGGCCGCGCTCTTGGGCGGCGTGCCTTTGGCGCTGGGCACGGGGGTCGGCAGCGAACTGCGGCGTCCGCTGGGCATTACGATCATCGGCGGCCTGATCTTCAGCCAGATCCTGACGCTCTATACGACGCCGGTGATCTACCTGGCTTTCGACCGTCTTGGCCGCAGGTTTCGCCGGACTCGCTGAACGATGGAGCTCGTCCCTGCGAACAACCCGTTCAGCACGCGGCGCACGCGGCCGGGGGCGATCGCGTTTCGCTTCGAAGATGGCGAGGAAGCCGGCACGGTCGTTGAGCGGCTGAGGTCGAACGAGTGGTGGGGCCAGATCGTGGGTCCTCACGGCAGCGGCAAATCGACGTTGCTTGCCACGCTGCTGCCGGCGCTCGAAGCAGCCGGCCGTCGCGTGCAACTCATCGCGCTGCACGAAGGCGAGCGCCGTTTGCCTCTGGTCAAAGACGCTTGGCGGGGACTCTCCGCGTCAACGCAAATCATCGTCGATGGCTACGAACAGCTTGGTCCGTTTGCCCGTTGGTCGCTGACCCGCCGCTGCCGCAGGTGCGGCTGTGGCCTGCTGGTGACGACGCATCGCGATCTTGGCCTGCCGACGATCTGGACGATGAATCCGCGTCTCGAATTAGCCAAGGATCTGGTCCGCGATCTTCTTCCGCCGGGCGACGAGACGATCGCGGATCGCGACATCGAATCGGCCTGGCACGCTCGCCACGGCAATCTGCGCGAGGCGTTGTTCGACCTCTACGACTTATTCGAGCAGCGCCAGCCAGAAGGGCGGGAGGCGTAAGCCGCGCCGGTGTTTTCTCATTGCAACGGCCCCAATCATGACCTAGTGTTGCCTAGGTCGGGGCTGCCGGTGCGGCCAGGTAGCAGAACTCGTGAGAGTTCTGGCTTGGTTCGCGATGGTGACTGACTTCTCATGCTCATCCGCTACCTCGACAGAACCGGCACAACCGGCATAATCGCGAGTCTTTACCAAATTACCAAGAAACATCGAAAATCATTGACAAATCCGCGGGGCCGCGGTCTGATGAGAAAAAGCGACCGAGTTTCCTCAAGTTTCGGGTGTCTCATGAATTCGAAAACGTTCCGCATCCTCTTGACCGGCGCCGTGGCGGCGGCCGCCCTTCTGGCCGTTCCGGCGGAAAGCCACGCCATTTTCGAATGGCTGACCGGCTGCTGTGGCGGCAAGAAGACGCCGACCTATGGCGCCGCGCCCGTGTACGCCGCGGCGGCGCCGGCCGATCCGTGCTGCGCCCCGCCGCAGGTGCAAACGGTGAACTACGTGCCGCAGACCTGCTACCGCACCCAATACGTCAGCGTGCCGGTGACGACCTACCGGCCCGCGACCGGCCGCGACCCGTGTACCGGCTGCCCCGTGACCTGCATGCGGCCCATGACCACCATCGTGCAGCAAGCGCGGCTGGTGCCCTACACCACCTACCGCATGGTGCTTTCCAGTCCCTGCGGCGGAGCAACGGCTCCCGCGACGGCCGCCAGTTATGCACCAGCGTACAACGTCGGCTCCGGCTATGCTCCGCCCGCCGCTGCGTGCTGTGGCGGCAGTTCGGCCGCGCCCATGACGTATGCACCCGCGGCCGCCTCGCCCTACTACGGCAGCGCCTCGCCGAGCGGTGCGATTGATTCCAGCACCATCATCCGCTCCAGCAACGGCGCCGCCTCCACCGCGCCGTCCGGCGATTCCGGCAACCCCACCTTCAAGCAGCCGGCCTCGGGGCTGAACTCGCAGAAACCGATTCCATCCCCGGAGAAGGATCCGGCCGACAACGGGTCTGATTCAGACGCGGACTCCGGCAAGGGCGCCGTGCTTTCGCCGCGGCTGTTTCAGCCGAACGATCGCACGACCTCGTACCCGATTCTTCGCGTCAACAGGTACCGGCCGATTTCCTACCGCGAACCCTTACTGCAAGCTCCGGCCGGGCCGCAACGTCCGCTCGGCGCCGACGGCTGGCGTCCCACGACGCGGTAGCACGCTTGGAAACACCCCGTACTAGGTTTGTCGAAGCCTGGTGACCCACAGCGCCCGCTTTGTCGCGTCCAACGCGGCGAAGCGGGTTTTTTTCGCGCGCTGAAGCTTCGTGATGCCTCTGTAGGGAACGGACTCCGTGCCGTTCCGCGCGCACCGAACGATCGTCAATCGGCATTCGGCGGAACGGCACGGAGTCCGTTCCCTACAGAGTGTTCTGCGCGACCGTCGGCAGCGAGCGGTGAAAGTGAACGTGACGCCATTGGCCGTCGCGCCGCTGCCAAACGCGGGTCTCTTCGGTGGCGATCGTCACCGGCCCGCCCGCGGCCGCCTTTTGCACCAGCCGCACATAGCTCACCACCGCGGCCTCCGTTCCCAGCCAGCGCACGTGCGGCGAAGCCATCGTCACGCGCCGTGCCTCGGTGCCCGGCCCAAGATCGAAGTAGAACCGATGGAACGGCATCCCTTCGATCAACTGACCGCGTCCTTCGGGCTCGAAAGCGGTGAGCGACGGGTCGCACAATTCTTCGTAAGTCTGCCAGTCGGCCCCCAGAATGCTCTCCAGCAGCCGCTGATTGAGCGCCAGAATCTCGTCGTTTTGTTGATCCATCGCATCCCTTGCCGATCGCATTGCCCGCTTTTTGACGTTCGAGCTTGTCCCACCCTACGTCTGTTCTAAAATAGCGGGCATGGGACAACAATACATTTATCAGATTTCCGGGCTGACCAAGAAATATGGGCAGCGCGAAGTGCTCAAAGAGGTCTGGCTGGCGTTCTATCCGGGGGCCAAAATCGGCGTGCTGGGCCGCAACGGTTCGGGCAAGAGCACGCTGCTGCGAATCATGGCCGGCGCCGACAAGGATTTCGACGGCGAGGCCCGCCTGGCCGACGGCTTCTCCGTCGGTTACGTGCCACAGGAGCCGAGGCTCACGCCCGACAAAGACGTGCGAGGCAACCTCGAAGAAGCCGTGGCCGGCACGCGGGCCTTGCTGAAGCGGTTCGACGAGATCAATGCCCGCTTCGCCGAGCCGCTCGACGACGCTCAGATGGAAAAACTGCTGGCCGAACAGGCCAAGGTGCAAGACCAGATCGACGCCGTCAACGCCTGGGAACTCGACCGGCAGATGGAAATCGCCATGGACGCCATGCAGTTGCCGCCCGCCGACGCCGACGTCGGCAAGCTGTCGGGCGGAGAGCGCCGCCGCGTGGCGTTGTGCAAGATGCTGTTGGAAAAGCCCGACCTGCTGTTGCTCGACGAACCGACCAACCATCTCGACGCCGAGAGCGTCGCCTGGCTGGAGCGGCACCTGCACGAGTATTCGGGCACCGTCGTGGCGGTGACGCACGACCGCTATTTTCTCGACAATGTGGCCGGTTGGATCTTGGAAATCGACCGCGGCCGCGGCATTCCCTGGGAGGGCAATTATTCGTCCTGGCTGGAGCAGAAGAAGGAGCGCCTGGTCCGCGAAGAAAAGGCCGCCAGTGCCCGGCAAAAGACGCTCGAGCGCGAGCTGGAATGGATTCGCATGGCGCCGCGGGCCCGGCAGGCGAAAAACAAGGCCCGCATCAAAGCCTACGAAACGATGTCGGCCGAGCGGTTCGAAGACCGGCAAGAAGAGTTCGAAATCCAGATTCCGCCCGGCAAGCACCTGGGCGACCTGGTGATCGAGGCCAGCCATCTAGGCAAGGGCTACGGCGACCGCCTGCTGATCGACGATTTGACGTTCCGCCTGCCGCCGGGCGGCATCGTGGGCATCATCGGCCCCAACGGCGCGGGCAAGACGACGCTGTTTCGCATGCTGGTGGGGCAGGAGCGGCCCGATGCCGGCGAGCTGCGCGTCGGCCCGACCGTCGAACTGGGCTACGTCGACCAGAACCGCGATGCGCTCGACGCCGAGAAGACCGTTTTTGAGGAGATTTCGGGCGGATACGACAATCTCGATATGGGCGGGCGGCGCATCCCGTCGCGGGCCTACGTGGCGCGGTTCAACTTTCAGGGGAGCGATCAGCAGAAACGGGTCGGCACGCTGTCGGGCGGCGAGCGGAACCGCGTTCACCTGGCGAAGCTGCTGCGCCGAGGCTCGAACGTCATGCTGTTGGACGAGCCGACGAACGATCTCGACGTCGATACGCTGCGGGCCTTGGAAGAAGCCATCGTCAACTTCGCCGGCTGCGTGGTGGTGATCTCGCACGATCGCTGGTTCTTGGACCGCCTGGCCACGCATATTCTGGCGTTCGAAGGCGACGGCTACGTCCACTGGTGTGAAGGGAACTTTCAGACCTACGAGGAGCAGCGTCGCGAGCGACTGGGCCTCGCCGCGGACGAGCCGCACCGTTTCCGATACAAGAAGCTGCAGCATTAGGGCGGTCCTGCCATGATTCCCACACTCTTTTCCGTCAGTTACGCCGGCTATTGGGGGCAGCATCGGCTGTCGTTGGCCGATTTCTTCCGCAAGGCGGCGGCGCTCGGCTACGAGGCCGTGGAAGTGAGCGGCAAGCGGCCGCACCTTTCGCCGCTCGACCACAACGACGAAACGCTGGCCGAGCTGCGCTCCGCGGCGGAAGCGGCCGGCGTCGAGATCATCACGGTGGCCGGCTACACCGACTTCACCGGGGGACGCGCGACGCCCGAAGTCCCCTTCGTCGAATTGCAATTGGCTTACGTCGATCGGCTATCGCGGATGGCGCGGTCGCTGGGCGCGAAGATCGTGCGGGTGTTCAGTGGCTACTCGCCGGAGGCGGCAAACTACCAGTCCGACTGGGACAAGTGCGTGAAAGCTCTTTCGGAAGCGGCCTCGCTGGCGCAGGCGCAGGGCATCACCTTGGGCTTGCAGAACCATCACGACGTCGGGCTGTCGGTGGATGGCTTCGAGATGCTGCTCGACGACGTGGGCCATCCGAATCTGAAGGCCATGTTCGACCCCTGGTCGGTGGCCTTGGTGGGCGAAGACCTCTACCAAGCGGCGCGGCGGATGGCGCCGCGAATATGCCAAACGACGCTGGCCGATTACGTGCGCATCGACCGCTATGCCTACGAGCCGTCGTTGGTGAATTACCGGCGGCTCGACCCGCCGACGGTGCGCGCGGTGCCGCTGGGCGAGGGATTCGTCGATCTCGACGCCTTTTTCGCCGGCCTCAAAGAAGGCGGCTTTGATGGCTGCGTCGCCTACGAGATGTGTTCGCCGTTGCGCGGAGGCGGCAGCGAGGCGAATCTCGATGCGGCCGCCGCGCGGAGCCTGGCCAAAATCCGGCAACTCATCGCACCTCCAATTGAGATGTCTGGCCGAAGGGATCGTCGCTCGTGACGCCGCCCGGCAACGCCTGGACCGCGGCCATGAACTCCGGCCACGCGTTGGCGGCTGAGTTGCCCGTAAGCCGCTGATATAGTTCGGCCAAGGTTCTGGAATCACCGAGCGATACCATCGCCTGGGCGGTCGCACCGAGCGTCTGGCCGAGACTCATCAGCCAAGACAAAAACGCTATTCCGCAACCGATGCTGTCGGGATCTTGGTCGGTCGCTTCCGTCTGGTCGACGTAGTCCGGCATCCCGTCCTGCGCCCAAGTGGGGGCCGTCGCGAAGTCGGGCAAGGCATTATTCCCGATCACCGCGGCGCACCAACGCGACAGGGCCTCGCCCGTGCTCACGCCGCACAGGTTCCCGCCCATCGAGCATTCGCTCAACTCCGCCTCGAGCAGTGCCCCGACACGGGCAGAGTTGCCGAAAGAGGCGCAGACCTCGATGGCCGCCCCGGTCACATAGTCGCAGCCGCCGTGGTCGGCCCCGCCGGTGGCCCTGGCTCCTCCTGCCGCAAGCGGCTGCTGACCACGACACCGTGGTCACGGCATCCTTTCGCCATTTCGATCTGCAAGACGCTGACTTTGCCGATGAGGTGGCCTGGCCGCGTCGCGCGGAGATCACGAGCCCGACGTGCCGCTGGTCTCGTCATCATAGCGGCCAAGCGGGGCGCTGGCAAAAGAATTCTTTGTCGATTCCGGACGCCAGCCCGTCTTGCGGCCGTAGGAAGTTTTCTCGCCAACCCCCCATTCGCTCCAGCATCGCCAACCCAACTCGCCGCAGAACGTTGGCGGCGGCACGAGTGAATAAACTCCTGCGTCGGAAAAAAGGACAAAAAAATTCGGCGGCCCGCGCAGTATCTACTCTAGTGAGCCTGATCTTTGTCCGCAGTCGTCCAGCACGGAGCAGTGCGATGCCGAACGTCAAACTATCCCAGAGCAGTCAAGCCTTTGTTCCAGGCATTCACCCGCAGCCAGGTGGATGCGCGCACGGCGAGGGACGCTCTTTCGGAATCCAACCGATCGGCGTTATCTCCGAAGATGCCTTAGCAGCAGCGCAGCAGTCGCCCACAGTCGCCACCATCCGGCGTCGACAGTTCATCCAGGTCTCGCCCGCTGAAATCGTGGTGACGGGCATTGCCCGCGCAACACCGGACTCCGTCACGCTCCACGTAGAGGGAACGATCGGCGCCGCCCCCCACAACTTCGACGTGACGTTTGCGCTCGACATGCCAAACGAGCGGCTTGTCGTCACGCTCAACCAGGCGCGGCCGGCTGCTTGCCGCGGGTCGTGGACCTGCCGGACGGCGAACCACCCACACCAACTCGTGCGCGTCGATCGCGAAGACGATCAGCCGATCCACCGCGAACTGGAAGACCGCTTGCTGGCGGTAATTGTCGAGCGACTGGCAGGTTGCGATGCGGTGTTGATTTCGGATTATCGCAAAGGCGTATGCACGCCGCGGTTGTTGAAACGGCTCATTTCGGCGGCCGCGCGGCGGCGGATTCCTACGCTTGTCGATCCCGCTCGCGACGTCGATTACGGGCGTTACCACGGGGCAACCTTGCTCAAGCCGAATCGTTTGGAGGCGCAAATCGCCAGCGGGGCAACAATCTGCTCGCCCAGCGATGCCCTGGCCGCCGGCCGACTGCTCTGTGAGCGGTCCCGCGTCGAAACCGTGCTGGTTCGCGGCCGGCTGGTTTTTGTCCAGATCGGCGCCGCGGAGCACAGTCATCCGCCGCTCGATAACGTCGTCGACCTGCGCGGCAAGACCGACCACCGGCAGTTGATCCGGCTGGTCTACCACTCGTCGGGTGTGTTGACCGGCGTTTCTTACCCCATGCACCTGGCCGCGGCTGTGCCTTGTAGACCGCTTGCTCCGCAAGCGGAACCCGCCTCGCCCAATCGACAAGCGTTCCATGAAGGGAGAGATCCGACGCAGATTCCGCGCCGTTCCGCTCACGGAGTGAGCGGGCTACGCCTGCGCCCCTGCGTGGTGATCAACGGCGGCCGAGAACCGCCGCACTGGGAACAGTACCCCGGCCACCAGTTCCTGCACACCATCGGGCGCGCTCGATTGTTGCGCCACCGGCGGCTGCTGGAAGTCGCGCGTCGTGCCGCTCGGCGACGGCGATCACAAAGACCACGATCTCTGCCGTCAACCCATTGGCGGCTATCCGCGCTGCATGTGGCTGATTTCGCCCGGTGAGGTTATCCACGCCATCGAACGCTGGCTGACGTGCGAGTGAAGATCCCCTGAATGCGACCCTTATTTCCAATTGCCTCCGATGTCGACCATGTATATCGCTTGCAATAACACGATGCCCCGCGGCTATTTCCTGGGCGACGTCCTGACCGTGATCAAGACCGCCTGGATGCTCGTCGAGAATGAGCCGCACGAGCACATCGTGTTGTCGCTGCACGATCGCGAGCCGCTCAATTTTCTCTGGGACAAGTTCATCGCCGAGAATCGGGTCACCGTCATTCGGGACCGCTGGGAGCAGGGAAACCGCGACGCGCAGTACGCGGCGTTTGGCGATCGATTGACCAGTCATCCAGCGATCGCTCGATTTTCTTCGCGAGCTGCCGCTGGCCGGCCTGCAATTCCACGTCGATTCGCACGGCGACCTGGCGATCAACCCCGATCTTCGCCGGCGCGTCGAGGCAATCGCGCCCGATGTTTGGCAATTCGCCGGCCACGTTCCTCAAGGCCGGATGTGCGACCGGCATGCGCAGCTCATGGCGGTCGGGGCCGACGGCACACTCTACGAGTGCGTCACGAAGGCCTACCGCAACCTCGACCCGATTTGCAAGGTACACGGGGCGGTCCTCTTGGCCGACCTGCCGCGGCGCGTCGACTATTGCGATGTGCCCTGCTTTGCCATCTGCGATCACGTCAAGCATGTGCCGGAGGCCGCAACCCATCCGCCGGAGGCTGTATGCGACGCGCATTGATTACGGGCTACACCGGCCAGGACGGCTCGTATTTGGCCGAGTTGCTCCTCGACAAAGGCTACGAAGTTTTTGGCCTGGTCCGCCGCCGCGCCACGCCGGGCGACCAGAACGTGGCCCAGTTGGCCGGCCAAGTCACCGTGCTCGACGGCGACATGACCGATCAGGCGTCGCTGTTCGCGGCGGTCGAGCGATCGCAGCCCGACGAGGTCTATAACCTGGCGGCGCAAAGCTATGTGGGCGCGAGCTGGGCCCAGCCCGAGGCCACGGCCCAGGTCACGGCGCTGGGCGCGCTGAGGCTGCTGGAAGCCGTGCGCCTGGTTCGGCCCACGGCGCGCTTCTACCAGGCCGGGTCGAGCGAAATGTTCGGCCTCTCGCCGCCGCCTCAAGACGAGGCCACGCCCTTCCATCCGCGCAGCCCGTACGGTGTGGCCAAAGTCTATGCCCACTGGGCCGCGGTCAACGCTCGCGAAAGCTATGGCTTGTTCGCTTGTTCGGGCATCCTGTTCAACCACGAGTCGCCGCGCCGCGGCCCGGAGTTCGTCACGCGCAAGCTCGCACGCGCGGCCGCGCGCATCAGCCTCGGCCGCCAGCGCGGCGTATCGCTGGGCAACCTCGATGCTCGGCGCGATTGGGGATTCGCCGGCGACTACGCGCGGGCGATATGGCTCCTGCTGCAACAGGACCAGCCTCGCGATTTCGTCATCGGCACGGGAGAAACACACCGCGTCCGCGAGTTCGCCGAGCTGGCCTTCGCGCACGTCGGCCTCGATTACCGCGATCACGTCGAGCGGCAACCTTCGCTGGCGCGCCCGGCCGAAGTGCCGGCGCTGCGCGCCGGTCCGTCGCGCGCGCAGCGTCAGCTTGGCTGGCAGGCGGAGATTTCGTTCACGCAACTGGTGGCCATGATGGTCGAACACGAGCTGGCCGCCGGCCGTGACGGCCTCCCCCCTCATTGAAAAGGAGACATGACATGCCGGGTACACCTCAGCCAATCGATCGAGCCATCGCGGCCCACCAGTGCGGCCGTCTGGAAGTCGCCGATCAGAGCATAGTCTTCGATGCGTAAGGGCATGGCGGGCCTGTTCTCCGGGGCACGTAACGGGGATAAACCCATCATAGCCGATCGAGAAAAACACGCTTGTTCCTGCGGAACTTCTTGGCTCCTCGCCAAAGCGGGCGCCCCAGCAGGCAAATGCAGCCACTTAGCAGACATGTCAGCGTTGACGGTTCGGGTACCGTTGCAGCGGGCAGAAAATCGCGTGAGAAACGACGGCAAACTAGCTCTGCGCGCGATCGTAGTATTCGTCGGAGGAGATCAACTGGGCGATGACCAACTCATCGCTTTCTCCGCGATCGATTTCGCCGGCAAAATAGGCCGCCACGGCGGCGCCGGCCGGGCGGTCCATGAATTGCTCAAACAGGGCGTCGACGCGAATGCGACGGTATTCCTCGCTCGAAAAGACGACGGCCGCCGCGTCGGAAGCCGTCAGGCCGCGGTCCATCAGGCCCTCGAAATAGGCCAGGCTGCCCGCATCGATCGGGCGGCCGAGCGCGTCGTGAAAGAGGGCTCTTAAAAAGCCCGCATTGCTGCCGCCCCCCTGCGTTTGGAAGTACTCCTGGGAGCCGACCAGCGCCTGGGCCATTCCCTCAATCGTTCCGCCGCCGTAAAGATACGCCGTCCAGAATTGAATGCCGGCCGCATCCGGGGCACGGCCCAGATACTGCTGGTAGAGCGCCTCCACCGTGTCGCGCTGAAACTCTTCGGGGAAGGCCAGCTTGACGATGTCGTAGGCGACCTGCGAGCGGCTCTGGCCCTCGCGGAGAAAGCCCACCCAAAAGTCGCGGCCGCCCGGCTCGGCCAGCCGGCCGAACAGATCGCGATAGATCTCCTGAATGTAGTTCTGGTCCGCCGTTCCGACCGTTCCCTCCGCGAGCAGCTCTTCGCGGATCGTGGCCGTCGCACTGACGGTGGCCGTCGTGGCGCCGCTGGTCGCCGGGCCCGCCGTCTGCTCGATGCTGACCTGCACGCGGTAATGCCCTTCGTCGAGGTACTCGTGCGAGCCCGTTACCGTATATTGTGGTGTAGGCGTCCCGCCTGCGTCGCCCGATGAGATTGCCACCGTGCCCGCCGAAGTCGCGCCGTCACCCCAGTTGATGGCGGCGGTAAAATCAGCGGCCGGCAAGGAACCGTCTCCAACCGTGAAAGTAGCTACGGTCACGCCGCTAGGCTCGCTGCGTTCATTGCCGGTCACGGCCGCCGCGGTGGCGTCGATGCCGACTCCGCCGCTTGTCGTGGCGCTGGCAATGATCGCGGTATCGGTCACCGTGGCGTCGGGCGCCGCATCGTGGTGCAAAGTAACCTGAATGGCGAACGTTCCGTCGTTGGAGTAAGCGTGCTGGCCGGTCAGGCTGAAGGTAGAACTGCTGGCATCGAGCGAGAGCGCTGTGTCGGTGGTGGTCGTGCCGTCGCCCCAATCGATCGTGGCTGAGTAGTCGGCAAGCGCCTCCGGGCCACCGGGATCAGTAAATACCGCCAGCGTCTGAGTTGCTGCCGCGCTGGCTTGCGTGGCCAAATAGGTGAAGCCGCCCGTGCCCACCAGCGCCGGATCGCTGACCGCCGCGGTATCGCTCACCGTCACGTCGGGCGTCGCTTCGTGGTGCAGCGTGACGTGAACGGCGTAATTTCCTTCTTCGGCGTAGGGGTGCTGGCCGCTGACGGTCAAGACGTGTGTTTCGGGATCGACCGAGAGTGAACCGGGCGTGGCACTACTACCGTCGCCCCAGTCGATCGTGGCCGCATAGTTCGCCGGGGCCTCGGCGCCGCCAGGATCGGTGAAAGTGGCCACCGTTTGCGCGCCGGCGGTGCTGCCCTCGGTGGCCGAATAGGTGAAGCCGCCCGTGCGCGCCAGCGCGGGATCGCTGACCGCCGCGGTATCGCTCACCGTGACGTCGGGCGTCGCTTCGTGGTGGAGCGTGACGTGAACGGCGTAATTTCCTTCTTCGGCGTAGGCGTGCTGCCCGCTGACGGTCAAGACATGTGTTTCGGGATCGACCGAGAGGGACCCGGAGGTGGCGCTGCCGCCGTCGCCCCAGTCGATTGTGGCCGAGTAGTTGCTCAGCGGCTCGGCGCCGCCAAGATCCGTTAGGGTCACCAGCGTCTGGGCGGCCGCCGTGCTTCCTTCGACGGCGGAGTAGCTGAAGCCGCCGGTGGCCACGACGGCCGGATCGCTGATCGTCGCCGTGCCGGTCGCCGTCGCGGTGGCACCGCTGGTGTCGGCGAGGGCCACCGTGACCGACTTCGTGCCTTCCTCGCTGTACGTGTGCGAAGCGGAAACGGTGTAGATGCCCGCCGACAAGGAGACGGAACCGGCCGATGTCGAACCGTCACCCCAGTCGATCGTGGCGGCCATCGCGCTCGGTTCGGGTGAGCCGTTGGCCACGGTGAAGGTGGCGAGGGCGACGTTCGTCAGCGGCGAGGATTCGACGCCCGCGATCGGCAAGCCCGCTCCGCTGATGGTTTCCGCCGCGGCAATACGGCTCTCATTGCCTAACTTGGCGGTCGCTCCGCCCGTGTCATTGACGATAACTGCGACAAAATCCGTTCCAGAGTTGGCATACGTGTGTTGACCGACGACGCCGAAGGCGCTGGTTTGCGTGCCGAGGCCGACGACGCTGCCGCTGGAAGTCGAGCCGTCGCCCCAATCGATGGTCGCCGTGTAATCGCTTGACGCGGCGGTCGAGTCGGCATCGGTAAACACTCCCACCACGGCGTTGACCGCCGCGTTTTGCGTGGCGTCGATCGGGATGGTCGGTAGCGCCGTCAGCGACGCGTCGGGGGCCGTGGAGACCTGGGCAACGTCGGTGACGTTCAACTGCAGGCCGTCGTTGCGGACCAGCGAGACGGTCACGCTATACGTGCCAGCGTTCGTATAGTCCCCGTTGCCCAGCACGTCAAAGTGCGTTTTGTCGGTCGCGTCGTAGGTCACCAGACCGGCGGTGCTGTGGCCGTCGCCCCAGTCGATCGTGGCCGTGTAGTCGCTTGGCTGGTCTTGGGGGTTCACGTCGCTGATGACGGCCACGGCCGCGCTGAATGCGACGTCGGCCTGCGCTTGGAGGGTTGTCCCCGTGGAGGTAGGCATGACCTCCACCGCGGCCGTCGCCGTCACGGCGGCCGTCGCGCCGCCTTTGTCCGTAATCGTGACGGCAATCGGCAATGAGCCGCTCGCTTGATAGGTGACCGATCCCGATACGTCGAACTGGCCGGCCACCGTTGGGTCGATGCTCACCGTGCCGGCGGTGGTCTGGCCGTCGCCCCAAACAATCTGGGCCGTGAAGTCGCTCGTTTGGGCTGTCGGATTGGCGTCGTTGAAGTACGCCACCTCGCCGGAAAACGCCACGGCCTCCAAGGCGGCCAGCGGCACGGCCGTGGCCGTGGCCGTGGCCGTGAGCGGGCCGTCGCTGGCGGTGGCAGTGGAACTGAGCGTGGCGACGGCGCCGCCGGCGACGCCGATGGCGATCTTGACCGGATAGCTTCCCTCCTCGGTGTAGGTCGTACTGCCCATGACGCTGAACTGGTTGGTGCTGGCGTCGAAGACAACCGTGCCGGCGGTGGTCTGGCCGTTGCCCCAATCGATGGCCGCCTGGAAGTCGCCCGCGCCAAAACCCGGCGTGGAAAGAGTGAAGGTCGCCACGGCACCGCCGAAGGCAATCGCCTCCGTCGCCTGAATCGCCGTAGCGGTCGCTTGCACCGTTGCCCCGGCCACCACGGCGCTACCAGCGGCAGCAGCATTGCCGCCGCCCGTGTCGAGGATTGACACGGTCACAGGCAACGTGCCGGCGTTCAGATAGGTGTGCGTGCCGCTGACTTCGTAGCCGCCGCCGGCAGCGGGCGCAATCGAGCCGTCGCTGCCGTTGCCATCACCCCAGAGGATTGTCGCGACAAAATCCGCGGCCGTGCTGGCGGCGTTCTGGTCGGCGAAGCTCGCGACGACGCCGGAGAAGGGCGCGGCCATCGCCGCGGACAAGGTCGTGCCTGTCGCCGTCAGGCTGGCGTCGGCGACATTGGCGACCACGCGCGCCTGCTCCGTGGCGCCTCCGTTGTCGGTGATGGTGACCGTGACAAGATACTCTCCGGCCGTGGCGTAGGTATTGGTTCCCGTAACCAGGTAGCGATTGAAGTTGCCGGGACCGGCGGCAATCGCGCCGGCGGAGGTTTGTCCGTCGCCCCAATCAATCGTGGCGGCGTATTCGTCGAGCGTGCCAAACGGATTGCCGTCGCTGAAAGAAGCGACCACACCGGTGAAGGCCGCCGCCTCAGTGGCGGAAACCTGCACGCCGGAAACATCCAGCGGCGCGTCGCTCACGTTGGCCGCACTGTCGGCCGTCGCCGCGGCGCCCGCGCGGGCCACCTGAACGGTCATGGAAAATGAGCCTTCCTCGGCGTAGGAGTGCGCCGCCGCCACGTCGAACTGGCCGGGCACGCTCGCATCGGCGCTGATCGCGCCGCTCGAGGTCTGGCCATCGCCCCAGACGATGATCGCCGTATAGTCGGCTGCCTGGTGGTCGGGGCTGGAATCGGTGAAGGTGGCGATGGCGCCGCTTATAGCGGCCTGCTCGACCGCTTGCAGCGTGACGCCTGCGGCGGTCAAGGGCGAACTGTTGTTGGCGATCACGTCGGCACTGCTGGCGGCCATCGCGGTAGCGCCGCCCGCATCGAAGATCGATACGGCAACCTGGTAGGTCGCCGCCTGAGCGTAAGTATTTATGCCGACCACCTGAAAGCTTCCGCCCGTGCCGGCTTGCACCAGGCCGAGCGATTTATGGCCGTCGCCCCAATCCACCAACGCGGTGAAGTCGCTGGCGGTTCCCGCCGCGTCGCTGTCCGTGAACGTCGCGACCACGCCGGAAAACGCCACGTTCGCCGTCGCGGCGACCGTTTCTCCGCTTGCCGCGAGTGCGGCATCGGGCGTCGCGCTGACGGTCATCGTGCTTGCTGCTGACGCGGCGCTGCCATCCTTGTCGGCGATGCTGACCGCCAGGTTGAGCGTTCCGGCCGAGGCGTAGACGTGCGACCCCAGCACGTCAAAGCCGCCGCCTGCGTCGGCGACGATGGTCCCTGCGGAATCTTGTCCATCGCCCCAGGCGATGTTGGCCGTGAAGTCGCTGGCCGTGCCCTGCGGGTTCGCGTCGGTAAAATGCGCGACGGTGCCAACAAACGTTGCTCCCGCCACGGCCGTTACGCTTTCTCCTGCTGCCGAGAGGGCCGCGTCGGCGACGTTCTGCGAGGCCGCCAGGGAAGGCTGGTTGATGATCGCGGCGATTCCGTTGGCCGCCCCAATCACCAGGTCGCGCACGCCGTCGCCGTTGACGTCGGCCAGCGACACGAAATTGTTGCTATTGCCGTATTGCACGAACGTGGAAGCCGTGGAGTAGCGCAGCGGCGGCTGGAACGTGCCGTCGCCGTTGGGTCGCAGCACGGCCACGGCGCCGGCGCCATCGACCGCCACCAGGTCCGTCTTGCCGTCGCCGTACAGGTCGCCGGCCACATATTGCGAGGACGGCATGCCCAAGGCCGACGTGATCGGCGCTTGGAAGGTGCCGTCGCCATTGCCGAGCAGTACTTCGACGGAGCCGTCGGTCGTGCCGACGGCCACGTCGAGCTTGCCGTCGCCGTTGAAGTCGCCGAGTGTGAAGGCGATCGGATGATTGAACAAATCGACATTGGCAAGCGGGCCGGTGACGATCGGTGGTCCAAAGCCGCCTTTGCCGTCGCCGAGCTCGACCTGCACAAACGGCTGGCGTTGAATGGGATCTTCGCTATACGTAACCAGGTCGCGTTTGCCGTCGCCGTTGATGTCCGCCGCGCGCAGGACCGTGACCGTGGTGTTGTAGATGTTCACCAGCGGCGTGCTGCGCGGCGCTTGAAAGGTGCCGTCGCCGTTGCCCACGAGCAACACGCGCTGCGGACTGAAAGTGAAGCTGCTATCGGAGACGTCGGCCACGATGTCGGGGATGCCGTCGCCGGTGAAATCGCCCACGGTAAAGCCATTCACCACGCTGCGGAATCCCTGCTGCTTCTCGGCGTCGGTGCGGAAATCGTACTGGTTGGTTTGGAACGTGCCGTCGCCGTCGTTCACCAGCACCAGGGCATATTCCGAGAAGTCTGGCGCACCCTGCACCGCCACGAGGTCGGGTTTGCCGCTGCCGCGCAAGTCGACCGCCAACGGCGGCCCCGCGGTAACTCCTCCGTGCGGCAAACTATAGACGCGGCCGGCGCGGAGCGTGCCGTCGGCTTGGCCGAGCAGCACGCCGAAGGTGGCACCCGAAACGTTGAAATCGGTCGACCTGGTGAGCAGATCCGTCCGCCCATCGCCCGTCACGTCGGCGGCGGCCATGGTGATAAGTGATGAGCCGCTAATGGTCGCCGTCGCGTACACGGGGCCTGTCTGGAACGTGCCGTCGCCGTTGCCGAGATACAGGTGGACGGCCCTCGGGGAGAGGGCGAAGTCGAGCTTGCCGTCGCCGTTAAAATCGGCCACCAGCGCGCCGCCGGTTCCCTGAAATCCGGTATCGATCGTTTGGCCGGTGCGGAACGTGCCGTCGCCGTTGCTGAGAAGCACGGTCACCACTTCGCTGGTGCTCGGCTCGGTGGTCACGAGCAGATCGGCCTTGCCGTCTTGGTTGAAGTCGCCCGCTGAAACGGAGTCGACCACCGACGCGGTAAAGACGCTGACGGCCGGCTGGAACGTGCCGTCGCCGTTGCCGAGCAACACGTATACACCGCCTATGGCGGCGACCGCGATGTCCGGCTTGCCGTTCCCCTTGAAATCGCCGACCGTCGCCCCTTCCAGGCCGCTGCTGGCGACGGTGTAGCTTAGCGGCGTCTGGAACGTCCCGTCGCCGTTGCCCAGGAACACGAGCACCTGACTGACGTAGGCTTGACCTTGCAAGACTGCCGCGCTCGCCGGCACCAGCAGGTCGAGCTTGCCGTCGCCATTCAGGTCGGCCACGACGGGAGCGCCGCCCGTTCCGTTGACCGTGTACGACCACGAGGTCGTAAACAAGCCGTGGCCGTCGTTGAGCCAAACGGCCAAGGACGTGGTGTTGGTCGAAAAGTCATAGGCGGAGCTCACCAGGTCGGGCTTGCCGTCGGCGGTGAAGTCGCCGGTGGCTGCCGCCCTGGCGCCCACGCTGTTCCAGGTGGTGGCCGGCTGATAGCTGCCGTCGCCGTTGCCCGCGAAGAGCGACGTGCCGGTCACGAGGTCGGGCTTGCCGTCGCCGTTGAAATCGGCCGAGAGCAGGGCCGGGCCCGTTTGGCTGGCGTCGCTGGCGGCAAAAACCTTGGCGCTCTGATACGTGCCGTCGCCGTTGCCGGCAAGGACTTCGACGCCCACGACGCCGCCCGTCACCGCCACGTCGCTGTGGCCGTCGCCGTTGAAGTCGGCGGTCGCCAGGCCGGTGACGACGCTGCCTGTCGCGGTGACCTTGCCGTTGACGAACGTGCCGTCGCCGCGACCCAACAGGATGCTCACGGACCCATAACCGTTGGAATTGGAACTCATCGCCAGGTCGAGGTTGCCGTCGCCGTTGAAGTCTCCGGCGACCAGGCCCCCAGCTCCGCTTGGAACGGCAAACGACACGGGCGCCGCGAACGTGCCGTCGCCCTTATTCCGCAGCACGGTGACGCCCGAACCGAATACGTCGCTCCCCGCCGGCGTTCCCCCGTCGGCGACCGCGATGTCGAGCTTGCCGTGGCCGTAGAAATCGCCCAGAGTGGTCGCCCCGAAAGCGACTCCGGCGTCGTACGCGAGCGGCGACTGGAAGGTGCCGTCGCCGTTGCCCATGAGCGTGGCCAGGCGCGTGCCCGGCGCCGCCGGCGAACCGTCGAACGCCACCAGGTCGAGCTTGCCGTCGCCATTGAGGTCTCCCACCGCGGCGACCGAGAGGCCGCTGGCGACCTGCACTGCGGTGCCGAACGTTCCATCGCCCAGGTTGGGCAAGAGCCAGGTAGCGACCGAGGTCGTGGCGAGGACGATGTCGGGCTTGCCGCCCGAATGAAAGTTGCCGAGAAACACTTGCGACGTGATCTGCTGGGTCTCGGCACCGTAGGTGACGCCGCTGGCGAAGGTGCCGTCGCCGTTGCCGATGAAGACCTGCGCGCCGCCTCCGCCAGCCACCACCAGGTCGAGCTTGCCGTCGCCATTCAAGTCGGCCACGGCCTGCGAGACGATCGGCTGCGCGCCGGTGTCGAACGCCACGCCGGCCTGGAACGTGCCGTCGCCGTTGCCCAGGAAAATCATTCCGGAGGCGGCGATGTCGGGCTTGCCGTCGCCGTTGAAATCGGCGATGGCGATCGAGTCCACCGGCTGCGGATCGCTGGCCGGTATCGTGATCGTTGTCGGGCTGGCGAACGAACCATCGCCATTGCCCAACAGCACCAGCAGTTCCGACTGGAACGAACCCGGTGTGGTTTGGTACAAGCGTCCGACCACCAGGTCGAGCTTGCCGTCGCGCCTGAGGTCGCCGCTGGCCATCACCGACCACGCGCCCTCGTAGGCGGAGCGGGGCGCTTGCAGGCCGGTGATCTGTGCCGTTGGCTGGCTGGCTGAGGCCGCGACGGCCTGGCTGCCACCCTTGTCGCTGATGACGACGTGAAGGGCGTCGTTGCCCGCTTCGGCGAAGGTATGGCTGGCCGTGACGTGGAACCGCCCGCCGCCGTCGGCCACGACCGTCCCGGCGGAGGCCGCCGTGCCGTCGCCCCAGAGGACGCTGGCGGCAAAGTCGGAGGCCGGGGCTGTGCCGTTGGCATCGGCGAATGTGGCCACCGTGCCGCCAAACGCGATCCCTTCGACGGCCTGGATCGGCACGAGCGTCGCTTGGAGCGGAGCGTCGGCCACGTCGATCGTGTTGACCGCCGCCAGGTGGACCAGCGCGTTACCGGCGGCGGAATCCGCCACCAGTGAAGTCGTGCCGTCGGGGCTGACGCCGATCTTCAGCGCCGTGCCATCGGCCGCCGTCGTGTCCACAGGCGTGACGCCGTCGGCCCCCAGCAGCGTCAGCGAAAACATACTGCCGAACAGACCGTCGAGCGGCAGCTTCAAGGCGTCGCCTTCGAGCGTGACATCGAAGGAAAGCGTGCCGCCGTAGGTCAGCGCCTGCGTCAGCTCGTTGAGAATGCTCGTGTTGGCAAGCTGAACGGTATTGGCAAGCGAGCCGGATGCCGCGCCGGTGAGCGTGGCATTGCCAAGCGTGCCCGCGCCGCCGGCGAACTGGCTGATGACCACATCGGCCGCTTGTGCATCCGGCAATGCGCCGGGATTGAACTGCAAGTCGACAAAACCGGCGGTGCCTGCCAGGGATGACGTGTCAATCGTGACCTGGTAGTCAGCCGCCCTCACCCCGGCCCTCTCCCGGAGGGAGAGGGAGGAACCCGACGCGCTGGCCACGCTGCCGTCCGTGTCATGCACCGTTACTGTGACCGGAAATCTGCCGTCCTCGGAGTAGGTGTGCCCGCCGCTGACGTTGAAGCTGAACCCTCTCACGCTGTTCGAGGTGATGGTGCCGACGCTTGTCGTGCCGTCGCCCCAGTCAATGGTGGCGGAGTAATCGGCGGCGGCGCCAGTGTCGCTGTCGGTGAACGACGCCACCACTCCGCTGAACGCCGCGCTCTCGGTCGGTTGGAAGGGGACGTTGGTCAGGTGAATTACGCCGGCACCCTGGGCGTCGATCCGGGCCACAAAGGCGGTCGTTTGCTGCGACGAATAATAGGCCGGAATGTCGCTCTGCGGCTGGGCGGCGTCGAAGGTGGGAAAGTCGCTCGAGGTTGTGAAGCCGGTCACGTAAGCCCCGCCGCCGGGTGTGACCGCGACGGCTTTGCCCCAATCCGTGCCGCTGCCGCCCAGGAACGTCGAGTAATCGAGCGCGCCGCCGCTGGCGTTGATGCGTGCCAGGAAGGCATCGCCTCGGCCCAACGAGTCGTAGTAGTTTCCTTGCGTCCTGGTATCGCCGCCGAACACCGGTTGCACGGCGTGCAGCGTGGGAAAATCGGCCGAGCCGGCCTGACCGGTCACGTAGGCGTTGCCCGCCGCGTCGACGGCGATGCCGCTGCCAACATCCGGTCCGCTGCCGCCCAGGTAGGTCGAGTAGACGAAGCTCGATCCGTCGGGGCTGAGTTTGGTGACAAAGGCGTCGCCCGCGACAAGTCCGCTCTCCTGCAGTCCATTGGCGTCAAGCCCAATGCCGCCGAAGGAGGATTGCAGCGCGTTGGCGGTCGGAAAACTCGTCGACATGGTGGTGCCGACGACATAGGCGCTTCCCGCGGCGTCGACCGCGATGCCGTTGCCGACGTCGTTCCCGCTGCCGCCGAGATAAGTCCAATAATCGAGCGCGCTGCCGCTCGTGTCGATCTTGGCCACAAAGGCGTCGAACTGGCCGCCACCGAACGTCGCTTGCGCGGCGTGCAGCACCGGTTCGTTGGGCGGCGACGCCGAGGGGTCGCTATACTTCGCATTGAACACGTTGCCGGTCAGGTAGGCGTTGCCTGCCGCATCGACCGCCAGGGCATTCACCCATGCTCCCGGTGTCACTCCCTCGCCGTACGCGACATATTCCGTGCCGGGCACATAGGTCGCGTAGAGGACGCTGTCGCCTGCCGGACTGAGCTTCTCTAGAAAGCCGCCTGAGGGTGTTGCCGATAGCGCCCCAGCGGTCGTGTGGTAATGCGGGGAGAAATCGTACCCGGCCACGTAGATGTTGCCTGTGGAATCGAGCGCGACCCCGGCGGCCGACAAAGCGTCGGCAAGGTAAGTCGAGAAGACGAACCCGCTGCCATCGGCCTTCAACTTGGCGAGGAAGACGGTGGGGGTATCGAACAGAGCCGGCAGCGGGTTCACGAGCGGAAAGTCGGCCGAGTAGGTCTGGCCGGCGATCACCGCCTCGCCCGCGGCATCCACCGCGATGGCGCTGCCAAAGTCGCCGACGACGCTGCCAGCGATATCAAACGTGCCGCTGCCGCCGAAATAAGTCGAGTACACCAGCGCGCCCGATGAATCGTACTTCGTCACAAAGGCCACGTAGGATCCGGCCAGGAGGTCGGGCGGCGGGCCAAACCCGCCCAAGGTCGGAAAGTCCAACGACGCCGTCTGGCCGGTCAGGTAGACGTTGCCCGCGCCATCGACGGCGATGCTATTTCCCTGATCGTAGTGGCTGCCGCCCAGATAGGTTGAAAACACCAGCACCGGGTCGATGACCAGCGGCTGGCTGGCGTCATAAGCGCCGACGCGGAAACCGACCGAGCCATCGGCCTCGATCACATAGCCGCCCGCGACCGCCAGACGAACGCCGTTCACCTCTTGATACAGCACGGGCGATTGTTCCGTTACATCTCCCGCCGCCGTGTGCAGCACCAGGTTGCCGGCCGTGTCGACGCTGACGCTCTCGGCGCCCTGAATCGACAGCCGGATCAAGTTCGGATCGGCGCCCGGCGCCACGGTAAAGTCGTACTCCAGCCGCGCCGTGGCCGAGCTGTGGTAGTCGAGCGTGATGCCGGGATAAACGTCGCGATACTCGACCCGCGCGTACGACGTGGCGCCCGTCTCCCATTTCGAGGGGTCATTGCCAACCAGATAATTCGTCTTGCCCGACAGCGGATCGAGCCCGATCGGCTCGGCCGAGGCGTTGGCGCCCACCAGGGCCAACTGCACGACGCTGGGCGCATACGAACCCGAAGCCGCGTAGGGTGGGACAAGCGAGCTTGCGAGCGCCGGCCCACCATCCGTGTTTCCGGTTGGCGTCGATTTCGGCGGGTCGAGGGTCAGCACGGCTTCGGTTGAGGTGAGAAATAGCGAATACCCCGCGCCTTGCGATACGAACCGCGCCTGCGAGTCGGTCTGCCCGACGTTGGCGACGAAGCCTGCGCCGGCGCCGCCCAGCGCCGGCGTGGCGCCGACCGGCGTCGCCGCGCCGAACGGCCCATCGATGACCGTTACCTTGTAGCTAAACTTCGCCAGGCTGGGGTCGCTGAACTGAAGCGTCACGTCGGCCGACTGGCCGGGCGACAACTGGCTCACCTGGAGAAGGTGATATGCCTCGCCGGAAGGAAGCACGCCGTCGGCATTGGCCAGCGTGACTCCGCCGGGCAGTCCCTTGACAATCAGGTAGAATGGTCCCTTCAGCGTTACACCGCCGAGGTTGAGCACGCTTCCCGACGAACTGACCACTCCGCTCTTGGGGTTGACTTTCCCGCCCAGCCCCACAACTTTGACTTTCTTGGTGACGTCGGGCAGCACATCGACCGTGTCGGTCATGGTCGCGGCGTCGCCGGTGTCGTCGCTGAGCGTGACAACCGGTTGTTTGTTGCCAGCTTTGGAGTAAACGTGGCCCGAAGAGGAGACGACAAGGTGCGCGTTGCTGATGGCGACTGCGGCGGCGTCAGGCTTGCCGCCGTCGCCCCAATTGACCGTGGCCGTGTACTCGCTGGTTCCGGTTTCCACACCGTGCGGCACCTGGAACGAGGCGAGCGTGAGCGGGCCGGTGGCAAAACCTTGGAAGGCGGTGAGCGTGGCCGAAGGCGGCAACGGCACCGGCGGCTCGTCTTGAATCTGAGCGTTGCCGCTGGCCGTTACCTGACTGCCGCCCGCGTCGAGCACGCGCACGGAAATCGCCATGGCCGCCTCATCCAAATACGTATGAGCGCCGATCACGTCTAAACCGTTGTTGTACTGGGCCCCGATTTCGAACAACGGCTCGGGCTTGCCTCCCCCACTCGACACAAGATTGAGCACCGCCGAGCCGCTACCGTCTCCGGACACGGCGAGCAAGTTGATGAAGCCACCGGAGACGGCCGGTGGGTAAAGTTGGAAGCCCAGGCCGCCGGTGAAGCCGGTGCCGATCTTCAACAGCGATGTGGCCTTCACGGTCGCGCCCATCTGCACCTGGTAGAGCGTCGAGGCGCCTTTGGCGTCGGTGGCAACGGCGAAAAAGAAATTACTTGCTAGGTAGGTGAACCCGGTGACCGAGAAGCTGCCCAGGCTGCCGACCTGCTTCACCGCCCAAGTCTTGGGATCGATGGAGAACAAGGTCGAGCTGCCCCCGCTGACCGCGACCGCGTAGAGGTTGCCGTCTTGCCAGTCGTAGGCCAGGCCGCCGGTGAAGTTACTGCCTAGATACGCGAGCTGCGAAACAGTCTGTTTGTCCGGATCGAGTAGGTTGAGGAACGACTCGCCGGAATCGTTGTTGCTGAGCGCATACAGTTTAAAGTTCGCACCCTCCGCAACTCCACCGCGAAAGTCGGGCGTGAGCTTTAGCAGGGGGGTTGGCGGAGGCGGATTGTTTGTTCGGTAGTCGATCGACAGCAAATAAGGCGTTCCCGCGTCGGGTCCGGTCGAGACATTGCCGATGCCCAACAACCCGCGGTCCGGCGTCCAGACGAGCGCGCCGGTGCCGTCGAAGGCCACCTGTCCCACCGTGGAGGAGCTGCCGTCGCCCCAGTCGATGTTCGTTTGGTAATCTTTGGGCTCGCCATTGGGATCGCTGTCGCTAAACGTGGCGACCGTGCCATAAAATGGAAGCCCTTCCGCCGGAGCAATGGTGTTGTTGCTCGCTGTCAGCTTGCCGTCTTCAATCTGGGCGTCAAGGGTGACTTTTGCCGAGGCGCCGCCGACGTCGTTGATCGTCACGCTGACAGTGTAGCTGCCTTCTTCCTCGTAGGCGTGTTCGCCGGTTACAGTAAAACCGCCGCCGCCCCCTGTGATCGTGCCGGTCGCCGGATCGGTCTTATCGCCCCAATCGATGGTGGCCTTGTACACACCGGGCTGAGCGTTCGGGTCTGCGTCGGTAAAGGTGGCCAAGGCGGCGGTAAAGTCCTCGCCCTCCGCCTTGACGTCGCCGGCAATATCATTCGCCTGGGCTGTCAGGGGCCGGTCGCTGACATAGGCGACGTTGATCTTCGACACCGCCTGCTCGAATTGCGGCTGGTCCGGGTTGCCTTGCAGTTGCGGACTGTTGTCGGCCCAGAGCGGATAGAGAATGTTCTGCGCGAAGGCCAGACCGGTGTAGTCGTTGTACTGGTTGCGTTGTCCCGCGCTATCGAGCCCCAAATCGGTGGCGTTGGAGCTGCCGGGGCTCACCTGGATGTTGGTGGAGAAGCTCTTCCCGCCTTGCGTGCTGACCGCGGCGAAAAACTGGGCCTTGACGTTGCTTGGGTCGTTGCGCGTGTCATACCAGGAAACCCCGACGTTGCCCGTGCTCTCATCGACGGCGATGCCGGGAAAAAACTTGCTGCTTGTGCTGGTGTCGTCGTTCACCTTGACTGGATCGCTCCAGGTTTTGGCCTGATCGTCGGAGTAACGGACAAAGATATTGGTCACAGCGCTGCCCACGGCATCCGAGCCGGTATAAACGACGTAGATGCGGCCCTTATGGCCGGCGTCGCTGGTATCGATCGCCACGTTCGCCCCAGCATGGACCTTCCGGTCCGCCTGGGCGGGAATGGCGAGCTGTCCACCGACATTGGTATCGGTGACCTTGGTCGGCGCCCCAAACGCGCCCGGCGCGCCGCTGGCATTGAAGCTGGCATAAACGGCCGACGGACCCACGCTCCCGGTCGGACTTTGATAGATGAGCACGACGTCGCCGGTCGCGCCGATCGCCAGGTAAGCGAGGTTGGCGCCCGCGTCAACCATCGCTTGCGGAGTGCCGAATGGGCCGATGGCGCCGGCGCCCAGGGCGCGCACCGCGCCGCTCACCGCGGCCCCGACGACCGTGATCGCATGCGTCGGCGAGTTGTTCTGGTAAGCGACCCACACGCTGGCGTCCTTGCCGCCTTGACCCGGACCGGTCGCCAGCGACGGCTTATCGACGCCGCTTGCGTCGCTGAAGGTCGTGAGTTGCGTAAAGCTTTGCCCGCCGTCGCTGCTGATCGCGACCACGATCAGCTTGTTTGTTATGTCGAGGTAGGTGAGGAACAGGTTGCCGTACTGGTCGAAGGCGGCAATCGGGTCGCAGCAAGCTTCCGTCAGGCCGTCCGAGCCGTCGGCCATCGGGCGGCTCGTCCAACTGTCGCCGCCGTCGGTGCTGTATGCGGCGAACAGGCCGAGTCCCTCCTCGTTGGAGGCCGCGAAGAGCTGCTTCGGATCGTGCGGGTTGATGGCGATCGTACCCTCGGCCTGGTTGCCCGGCAGCTTGCTGATATCGAGCGCGTTGGTGGTGCTGCCGCTCACATCGTGTACGTTGTCGTGTACCGTAACCTGGACCGGATAGCCGCCTTCTTCGGCGTAGGTGTGCGTCGCGCGTACCACATAGCCGTTGGTGGCGTCGCCGGTCGGTGTGACGCTGTCCGGCTTGGAGCCGTCGGCCCAATCGATGGTGACGGTGAAGTCCGTGGCGGAGAGGTTCGGATCGGGATCGGTGAATTTGGCGATCGTGCCTTGAAAGGTCTGGCCTTCGCTGGTCGTGGGCGGCGTGACGGTTACTTTGGGCGTGTCGGCGAGCACCTGGGCGACGGCGATGCGGGCAACCGCCGCGTCGTAATTTGGCAGGTCCGGGTTTGCGCCCAAGGCGCGACTGTTGTCGGCCCAGGCCGGGTAAAAGAAGCCGTTGGCGAAGGCCGCCCCTTCGTAATCGCCGAAATCGATGTCGCGGGAGTTCGCCGGGTTTTGCAGCACGTTGTCGTCGTCGGAACTGCCGATGCTGATCTGGACGTTGGCCGAGAAGGTGTTGCCGCCGTCACCGCTGACGGCGCCGAAGAGTTGAGCATCGTCGTTGGGGAGCTCTCCATCCGTGTCGCCGCCAGGCGCCACGCCGGGATCGTTGCGCGTATCGTACCAGGAGACTCCGACGCTACCGGTGCTCGGGTCGACGGCCACGCTGGGCCAGAAGTGGCTCGCCCCGCCGCCGTCGTCGTTGACCTTCACGGGGTTGCTCCACGTCGTGCCGTTGTCGTCGGAATAGCGAAGAACGATGTTCGTGTTTTGGCTCCCGACCGCGGGAGAGTCGGTGTAGACCAGGTAGACACGGCCCTGGTGGGCGCTTTTGGGAGACCGGTCCCACGCCAGACGCGGCAAGGCATCAATGCCCAGCCGGACGCCAGCCACGACGGAATCGTCCTGGGCGTTGATCGGCAGATCGGCGCCAACATTGGTGGCCGTGGTGTGGCTCCCGGCCGGTGTCGACGGGGCGGGGACGACGATGGCCGGATTAAAACCGCCCGCCAGGCCACTCGGATCCAGATTGACGAACACCTCGGACGGGCCCGGGCCGGAGGCGGCATCCATGTAGCTGACCAGTACCTGCCCGTTCGGGCCGACGTCGATTCCGCCAAAGTTCCCGAGCACGGGTCCGGCGCTCCCCGCTGGGCCAGGGGCGGTCGCCACGGGAAGAAAGGCACCGATACTCCCAATTCCCCCAGCACCGCTCACCGGACCGCTCACCGCTGCGCCGGTGACGTTGATGTGATCCGTGGGCGTATTCGATTCGAAGGTCACCCACACGCTGCCGCCCACGCCCCCGATTCCAGGACCGACCGCGACGGAGGGTTGGTCGACTCCGCCGGCGTCGGGGAACGTGGCCAGTGGACTGAAGGTTTTGCCGCCGTCGGAACTGACAACCAGCACCACCGCGTTGACTCGAGCGTTGATATAGACCAGGAAGAGGTTGCCGAACTGGTCGAAGACCGCCTTGGGATCGCCACCGCTGCGAATCAGCGGATCGTCCCCGTCGCCGATCAAGTGATCGCGCGGGTCGGTCGGCGACCAGGTTTTGCCGCCGTCGGTGCTATAGGCCGCGAAGATCCCGATGCCCGGATTGGTTGCCGTGGGCGGAGCATCATGATTCGAGGCGAGGAACAGGCGCTCGCTGTTGTTCGGATCGACGGCGATCGTGGTTTCACTTTGGTTGCCGCCCATCTGGCTGACGTCGACGTTCGTCGTCACGTCGGCGTCATGAACGGTTACCACGACGGGATAGCTCCCCAGCTTCGCGTAGGTGTGACTGCCCATCACCACAAAGGGCGTATCCGGCCCGCCCGGCTGCACGATGCTGACGTTCTGGTCGTTGGAGTCGCCGTCTCCCCAATTGATGCGCGTGCCGCTGAAGTTCGCCTTGGGATCGGGAGCGACAAAGGACGCCACCGGACCGAAGAACGGCACGCCCAGTGAGGCGTTTACCGGCAAGGCCGTCACGCGCAGCGGCCCGCTGAGCCGCGCCACAAAGGCCGAAGTGACCTGCTGAGATAAATCAAGGACATTAGCGCCGCTGGGGTAGAAGTAGCTATCCGCGTTGTTTATGCTTGTGTAGCCATCGAATTGACCTGCTGGTCGATTGAATCCGCTCTGAACCGCGTTGGCCGTTGTGGGAAAGTCGGTGGAGTCGGTGGTGCCGACCACGTAAGCATTGCCCAGGCGGTCCAAGGCGACGCCGTACGCCACGTCGTTACCGGTGCCGCCGAGGTAGGTCGAGTAGAGCAGCGCTGAGCCGCTGGGATCGAGCTCGGCGACAAAGGCGTCGAACGGCCCCGGGAAGCCGTAGCCCTCGTCGGGCGGCTCCGGCGAGTGCTGCGCCTGGATGGCATCGACCACGGGGAAATCCGTCGTGGCCGAGCTGCCGACAATAAAGGCGTCGCCAGCGGCGTCGACGGCAATGGCATGCGCAAAGTCCCCGAAATCGAACGGGTAGGTGTGGCCGTCGTGCGTGGTCTGAATGACGCCCGTGCCGCCGCCCAAATAGGTTGAGTAAACGAGCTTGGAGAAGTCGCCGGCGAGCTTCGCCACGAAGCCGGCGGCGCTGCCAAAGTTTTGAACACCGTCGCCCGGCTTGGTGGTTTCGAGAGCGCCAGGCGTCGTGGGAAAGTTCGTGCTAAAGGTGGTTCCTGCCAGGTAGACGTTGCCGGCGCCGTCCACCGCCACGCCTTCGCCGAAATCGTCGTGATTCCCGCCCAGTCGCGCCGCGGCGAGCTGCGATCCGTCCTTCGCCGAGAGCTTCGACACATAAGCGTCGTTCCCGCCTAGCGACTCCTCGACGAACGTGTAATTCCCGAGCTGCGTATCGAGCGTTGTCCCGGCGAAGAAGACGTCGTCCGTGGTGTCGAGCGCGATGGCGTTGCCAAAGGTCCCCGCCGAGCCGACGTAGTCCTTCCAGTCGAGGCTGCCGCCAGGGGCGATGCGCGCCACGAATGCCTGATGACCGCCGCCGTTGAAGCCGGAAGTCCCGACCACATAGGCATTGCCGGCTGGATCGACGGCAATTCCGTTTCCCTGGGCGGGGATCACCGCGTCCGGATGATAAGCGTTGAAGTAATACGTATCGTAGACATAACTGGAATAGGCGAAACCGCTGCCACTGGGAAGAAGCTCGGCCACGAACGCGAGCGGGGTGTCGGCTCTGGGGAGCTCAGACAAAGGCGGGGCGGACTGAAAGGCGTTCACGAGGGGTGAGTACCCGATCCAGTTGGTGACTTGGGCCGGCACGTTTTCAGCCGAGAACAGAAACGATCCGTACGTCGTGCTGCCGGTGACGTAGATGCTGACGTTTCCCTTGCCGTCGTCGTGAACGGCGATGCCATTACCCTGCGTCTCCGCAAAGTCATTGTGAGCGGGCTGGCCGCCCCAGTACGTCGAGAAGACGATGTTCCCGCTCTGGTCGAGCTTGGTCACGAAGACGTCGTATTCCCCAGTGAAACCGTTGCCGTTGAACTGGTCTTTTGTGGTCAGGGGGAAACTGTTGGTGCCGATCGCTCCCGTGACGTAGGCGTTGCCTCGGTTGTCGGCCGCCACGGCGTTGGCCGAAGCGAATCCGCCTGCGAAACCGAAGGCGCCGACGAAGGTCCCCGGCTGACCGAGATACGTCGCGTAGACCAGCACCGGGTCGATCACCAGCGGACGCGCGTGGTCGTAAGCGCCGACGGTGAAGCTCACCGTGCCGTCGTCGCCGATGACGTAGTTGCCGCTAAGCGCCTGGCGCTGGCCGCCATCGCCCTGATAAACGACCGGGGCGTGCTCGACCACGTCGCCCACGGCCGTGTGCAGCACGAGGTTTCCTTGGCCGTCAATCGTTATCTTGTCGGCGCCGCTGAAGCTGAGCTTGATGGCCGAAGGGTCGCCGCCGGGCGCGACGGTGAAATCGTATTCAAGCTGCTGGTTGTTGCCGTAATAGGTGAGATCGACGCCCGGATAGACGTCGTGATAGGCCACCTGGCCGTAGTTGGGCACATCGGTCAGCCACTTGGATTGATCGTTGCCGTTGAGGTAGTTGCTCTTGCTCGTCAGCACGTCCTGGCCGGTGACGGAGGCGCCGGGGGTCGCCCCCACGAGCGTCATGGTCAGCACGGCGCCGATGGCGGCGGGCGGCGTTGTAGGCGCGGGCGTGGCCGTCGTGGCCGCTGAAGCCGTCGTGGCCGACGTGGCGGCGTCGGCCGCAGTGGCCGTGGGTGCGGTAGTCGAGGGCAGGCTCAGCACCGCCTGGTTCGACGTCAGAAAGAGCGAGTAATCGCTGCCGCGTGCGATGTAGAGCGCCTGCGGATCGGTTTGCCCGACGTTCGGTTCGAACCGCATCGGCCCGTCGCCGTAACCGGCCAACAGAATCCGCCTCTCCAGCGGTTCGCCGCAGGCATGGAACAGCCGCTGATCCAAGCGGCCCAGTTTGCGTCGGCCCGCGGGCCATGCTCGGCGTTTCGATTTTCTTGAGCGGTTCATGAGAACCTCGTTGAAGGATGGAGGACGAAAGACACGACCCCATCGAGCTTGCCTCGATGGTGAAGGAGATGGTTGGTTACCGGCGGATGGGGTCTGCCGACCCCGAAGGGGTCGTATTCGATAGCCCAGGGCGCAGCGCAGCGGAGCCCTGGGTTGACGGCGCCCAAAAAGACCGTCAGCCCCAACGGGGCGCCATTCCGCGTGACGTGTGCCCGAGCTCCGCGCCGCGCGGTTGAATCGCTATCGGCGGCAATGTCACGGGAATCACGCCCTTTCAGGGCTACCGACTGATTGCGACCAACGGTGACCCAGGGTTGCGCTGCGCTGCACCCTGGGCTATCGAATGACGTCCGTTCCGGGCTACAGCGCACGCGGAGCGTAGCCCTGGGCTGGTGGATTTGACGCTTTGGCGTGGGCGATGCGGCGCCGTCGGCGGGCTTGCCTCGCTGACGCTTCGCTTTGGTGTGGATCATTGAACCATCCGCGTTGGCGGTCTCCGGCGGCGAGCGATAAAAGTAAACTTGCTGCGCGACGAACAAACCCCGCCTTCTGCGCGCACAACGAGCGCCGCTGGCGGGTCCGGGCCGGTGAGGATCTTGCTTGGCCGCTAGGCCTCACCGGCCAATTTCAATTTTGGATTTTGGATTTTCGATTTTGGATTGGCGAAGCTCTGTGCCGGCGGCGGAGCGCGACGGTCAATCCGTTGACCGACGGCTCCCTCCGTGATTCGGGCCTTCGCGCTCCGCGGTTTCACTACCGGTTCAAGACCGCTGGCGGGCCGGCGCGAGCCAAGGCCCGCTTGTGCCACCCTACAAATCCAAAATCCAAAATCGAAAATCCAAAATCCCTTCTCACTCAATCATTTTCCTCGCTTCCTCCACGAGCAGCGGATAAACGGCCCGTTCGGCCCAGGTGCCCCACGCGGCCCGGCGATTGGCGAGATCGTCGCTCTCGTTCCGGTCGGCTTCTTCGACCCAGCGATCGGCCTCGGCCAAAGAGCGCCGCGCATCGTCGATTTGCCCGAGTCGGTACTGGGCCATTGCCAGGAAAGACCAATCCCAGGCGCTGGGCCGATAGAGTATGGCCGCCACACGAAAACACTCGATCGCTTCCGCCCAACGACCGGCGCGGTAGAGCGCCGCGCCGCGCACGTAGCCACCGTAGTGAAAGTAAGGCGCCGCGACCTCCGCCAGCTTGACAAGGCGCCCCGCTTCGGGCACGGCGTCGTCGGCCAGCACGCAGGCGAACAGCACGCTGCAGGCCGTGCGCGAGTCGTTGGTGGCAGCGAAGCGATCGAGCATGGCCTGACAGGCGCGGCGATAGGCGTCGCCCTCGCCGGCGGCCAGGTGGGCCACGGCACAAAAGCGCCACAGGTCGGCGTCGTCGCCGGCCAGGTTGCTCGCGGCGGCGAATTCGGCCGCTGCGTCACTATAGCGATCTTGCCCTAGAAAGACGTAACCCCGGCTGCGGTGCGATTCGAGCCGAATCTGCGCGTCGCCCGGCCGCTCGTTCAGAGCCGCGGCGTACTCGGCGCTCGCTTTGACGTCCCAGTGCAGTCCGGCAAAGGCCCGCGCTCGCAAGACGGCCAGCCGCGGATCGTCTGGCGGAGACTCGCCATCGATCAAGTTCGCCGCCTCGCGGTAGTACAAATCGCATTCCAACCAGTCGCACCAGGCAATCGGCCAGGCGGCCTCTGCGCCACGGTGCGTCACCCAAGCGCCACTCTGGCTCTCGTATCGGTCCTGGGTCCAGCGGTCGATGGTCTGGACGGTGGCATGGAGTGCCTGCCGGGCGTCGTCGGACTGGCCAAGGCGGTAATGAGCCATGGCCAGCACCGGATAGGCAATCTCCCGTACCGCAAAGTCGGGCTTGGCATCGAGTGACTCCCGCAGGCGTCCCACCGCTTGCTCGAATTGCCCTGCGCGGTAATGAGCGACGCCTAACAGGAAGAGACAATGCCGCGACCCGGGGCTGTCTGCCAACAGTGTCTCGGCAAGTCGCACCACCTCGGTCGGATCGCCCTCTGGACCGGGCCATAAGACAAACGCGCGCGTCAATTCTCGGGCGAACGTGGTGTTCGTTGTACCTCCAAAACGCTCGCGAATTTGCACCCGTGCTTGTCGGTGGCCTGCCGCGTCTCCCACGTGTAACCGCAACAAGGCGTGTAGGTAATAGCGGAAGGCGACGTTGGGCTCCCGCAATTGCACCTCGCGCGCGAGATCGGCGGCGGCCAAATCCCACAGTCCCAACAGCGCGAGCAAGTCGCCGCGCTCCGCCCACAGCGAGGCGTGGTCGGGCCGCAATTCAATGGCCTTCGAAAAGGCCGCGTGGGCATCGTCCCAGCGCCGTTGGCTGGCATACCATCGTCCGCGCTCTAATAGGGCGTTGGCCGATGTCAAGTTATTCAGGTCGTGCCGAATCTGTTCGGCCCGCTGCTCAGCCAGCTCTTCGGCTTGCACGGCGCGGTCCTTGGCCTCTTGCGTGCGCGCTTGTTCCCGGCGGATAAGGGAGTTGCTGGCGGCCAACTCGGCAATTGTGATCGCTGCACCTAGCACGATCAGGGCCGCGGCCGTGAGCGCAAGTTTGTTCCGCCGCGCGAACTTGCCGAAGCGGTACCTGCGCGAAGGCGGGCAAGCCAGCACCGGCTCGTCGGCCAGGTAGCGCCGCACGTCGGCGGCGAAAGCGCTGGCCGTCTCGTAGCGCCGGTTGCGGTCTTTCTCCAGGGCCTTGAGCACGATCCAATCGAGCTCGCCCCGTATGAGCTGACGCAAGCGAACAGGGTCGCTGCCCCGGTCGGCGGAGACCACGGTGGCCGACTCGCCCAGCAGGGCGATGCGCGTGCTCGGCGGCGGCGACTCCTCCTCGCGGATCAGCCGGCCGATCTCATCAAAGCCCGCCTGCCGCAGCCGCTCTTCCTCCAGCGGCGTGCTACCGGTGAGCAGCTCGTAGAGAACCACCCCCAACGCATAAATGTCGGTCCGCGTATCGATGTCGAGCCCGTTCTTCTGGGATTGCTCGGGGCTCATGTAGCGCGGCGTGCCGAGCATCTGAGCGAAACCGGTAAAATACGTCTTTTCGGTGAGCGGTTCGCCCAGCGCTTTGGCGATGCCGAAGTCGATCACTTTGACCACCGGCGTCTCGTCGTGCATCGTCACCAGCACGTTCGAGGGCTTGAGATCGCGGTGGATGATGCCTTTGGAATGTGCGTGCTGAACCGCCTGGCAGACGGAAAGAAACAGCTCCAACCGCTCTTTGGGCGAGAGCCGGCTGTGATCGCAGAATTCGGTGATCGGCGTGCCGCGCACCAGTTCCATCACGAAGTAGGGCCGGCCCGATTCGGTCTGGCCCGCGTCGAGCACACGGGCAATGTTCGGGTGCTCCATCAGGGCCAGGGCCTGGCGTTCGGCCTCGAAGCGGGCCACCACCTGCCGGCTGTCCATGCCCGGCTTGACGATCTTCAGCGCCACGCGTCGGCGCACGGGGCAGGTCTGCTCGGCCATAAAAACGATGCCGAAGCCGCCTTCGCCGATTTGTTCCAGGAGCTTGTAAGGTCCGATCTGCGTGCCCGGCCCCTCCACCACTTGGCCGGCTGCTCCTTCCAGAAACCGGCCCGCTTCCTCGTCGGCCAGCAGCAGATCCTCAATTCGCGCCCGCAAGGCGGCATCGTCGCCGCAGGCCTCGGCCAGAAACGCGGCGCGGTCCTCGGGCGATTGCCGCGAGAGCGCCGCGCAGAAGACTTCCATCACTTGCTGGCCGGAAAGTTGCATAACCTTATCATCCTCCCCTGCCGGGAGAGGTTGGCGTGAGAGCGGGGCGCGAACGTGGCCCATTTATAATGCCCGGTTTCCCGCCGAAGTGCGCCGGGCTGCGATGATCTTTTTTTGCAAATGCTCCGAATTCTTCGTCGCAGCCGCATCTTGAAGGCGCCGCGCCCGCGAATCGCATCGAAGTCCACGTCGGCCTTCGCCAGTCCCACGCCCTTGGCGTCGTTGCAGAACCCGGCGGCTTGCGTCGCTTGCTTGGCGGTAAGGATCCCACCGGCCGCCGTTTTTCCACACGAGTTACTTCGACTTCTTCTCGGACTCCCGTTCCATCACTTGCTGGCCGGAAAGATGCATGACCTGACACCGGGCACTACCTGGCCCCTTCTATAATGCGCGATTTGCGGTCAAAGTGCGCCGCGCCGGCCCAATCTTTTTTTGCGGGATTTGGGTCCGCGCCCTGGTAGGGTGGGCATTGCCCACCGTGAACATTCCTTACCGCCGCGGCAGGCCGAGCCACCGCGGCACGCGCGCCTTGTAGGTCCGGTAGGCATCGCCGAAGCGCGCCTCCAGACCGCGCTCCTCTTGCGGCACCTTGAGGAAATTCGTGATCGTGAAGCCGGTGGCAGTGAAAATGAGAATAAAAACGCTGCCGTAATAGAGCGCCCAGCCGAGTACGACGATCAATAGGGAGAGGAACATCGGGTTGCGCGAGAAGGCAAAGGGACCGTGCGTGATGAGCACGCGTGAAGTGGCCGACCAAAGGCGCTCGCCCTCATCCAGCTCCACGATCTCCGGGAGCTTGGAGAACTGGGCGCCCATCACGCTGTACACCCAGATCAGGCCCATGACTCCAACCGTGACTGGAACCAGGCCGAACCGGTTCCAGGTCGCTGGTCCGCTTTCAGTCCAACCGTACCTGGGAGCGACGAGCGACATCGCCCAAGGAAGCACGGCCACGAAAAATGAATGAACAACCAACACAATTGGCATACCGAGAAGAAGGCACGTCCGCCGCCGGATGCGGATCCGTCGGGACGGCTTCCCGTCGGAGACGTGAGGAGTGGTCATCGCTTCATCTTCGCTCCGGTTCGCTCAGCGCTTCGTACAACCAGGCACGGGCGTAGGCCCAATAGCGATCGGCGGTGCGCCGCGGCAGATCGAGCGCCGCGGCGGCCTCTTCCTGGGTCATACCGGCAAAGAAACGGAGCGTGACGAGGTCGGCACACGGTTTATTCTCCACGGCCAGCCGCTTGAGCGCCTCGTCGAGCGCGAGCAAGTCGTCATGCGAGGCATTGTCGACCGCGATCAGGCTGTCGAGATCGACCCGCCGCCATCCTCCGCCGCGTTTTTGGCATTTTTTGTCGCGTGCCCGATTGATGAGGATGCGGCGCATCGCCTCGGCCGCGGCACAAAAGAAGTGGCCGCGGCTGTCCCACTGCGGGTTCTCGCCGCCGCCGACCAACCGCAGGTACGCTTCGTGGACCAGTCCGGTCGCATCGAGCGTCTGGCCGGGCCGCTCATGAGCCAGCTTGCGCGCGGCCAACCGGCGCAGCTCGTTATAGACCAGCGGCAACAGATCCTCGCTGGCATGCGGGTCGCCTTGCTCGATGGCGGGCAGGATGTGCGTGACATCGTTCATCGCCCCTGAACATAACCAACCCGACGCCGAATAGCAAAAGATTTTGGGTTCCGAGCGGATGCCGCCGGCTTGCCCGGCGGAGGTTCACGTTGGCCGTCTACAGGACGACGCGCCCGACAGCCGCTTGCGGTAGCGGGCCGCCGCTTCCAGGTCACCCTCCCGCTTGCGGAGCAAGCGGGCTACGTAGCCCGCTCGCTGCGGATGCCGCCGGCTTGCCCGGCGGAGGTTCACATTGGCCGTCTACAGGACGACGCGCCCGACAGCCGCTTGCGGTAGCGGGCCGCCGCTTCCGGGCCACCCTCCCGCTTGCGGAGCAAGCGGGCTACGTAGCCCGCTCGCTCCGCGGGCGGATCGGCGATCGGGAGGGCGAACGGTGGTGGTTGGCGGAGCGTCAGCCGTGCCTAAGAATTGAGCAGCGGCGTCGGGCGGCTGCCGCGACCCGCTCGGCCGCGCACGGTGGGTGTAAATTTACACCAACCGATGAAACACGGCGTTTTTGCCAATCGGTTAACCTGACAGAGGGTTTTTGGCGGCTGCTCAAATGATGTGCATAGTGGTCATCTGGCTGCCTGTTCTTTGAGCACTTCTATTGTTCGTGCGGCGAAGCAGCCCCGCCGGCGTTCGTCGAGCTGGTGTGACAAACCGAAAAGATCCGGTCCCAAGCCAGCGGCGCGGTAGAACGAGAGGAATGACAGAAAGATTACAGACAGAAAAATGAAATGAACGATCGCGGTCCTGAATCCAAAATCGAAAATCCAAAATCACCCCACCCCCCAGATTTACCGTTGCGGCGGCGGTTTTGAAGGCCGGACCGGCATTGCCGTAACCCGTTTCAGTAAAACGGTTTATAACAAGGAACGGCACTGAAGCGACATTTATTTTTGACAACGGTAATTGTTTTTCCGCAAGGGTAATTCGCGGGCGGCAATTTCGCCGGACCGTCAGCGGGTCGGCTGCCGAAAACGCACCGCCGGGCGGACATGAGAAACCGAAAACGGCGGCCCGCCGCCGCGGGTGACGGGTCGGGCAGCACGACGCTCAAGCGTCGCGCCGGGTCTTTGACAACTTGGTTCTGAATGCGTTCCGCGGGGGTCACCCCGCCCGGCGGAACTCGTACGTCGCCACGCCGCGGGCGGAATCGAAGCTGACGATCGGCAACGTGGGTGGTGGATCGTCGCCCGGATACGCCTGGCGGTCGATCGGAAAATCGTGCTGGGCCGGCTGACCCGCCGCGCAGTAGGCCACGGCCTTGATCTGCGTGTGGGCCTGTAGCAGCTTGTCGACGAGGTAGCGCACCTTTTCGCTCTGGGCCGCGCCGGGCACCACCTCCCAAACCACCAGCCGCAGCGTGCCTGGCATCCCGGCAAACGGCTCATAGTCGATCAACACCCCCAGTTGGTCCGGACGGCGACGCTGATCGCCTTCGATCAGGCCCTGACGCCACAGGCAAGCATAATCGCGGCAGCTCGCGGGACGGCGATCGTAAATGCCGCAGCCTGCCTGGCAGACGTGCCGGCAAGCGGTCTGGCTGGGCTTGCCTAACTCGCGGACCGATTTTACCGCGCAGCAAGCGGTGCAATCGCCGCAGGAGCGGCCGGCGGCCCGTCGGGCCACGATCTCGATTTGCTCGGGCGGCAAGCCATGTGCGCGGGCCGCTTCCACAAGCGGATCCTCGCCAGCCGCCATGCTGCTTTCCATGGACACCCCCCCGAAGGACATTCGCGGGGCTAAAAAAAGCCCCTTGGGGTCTTTCGGTATCCGTCGAATGCAAGATCGGCCGCTCTGGCATGGCCGCCATAATCCGCACGACCGACAGATTTGGCTCTGTCACGGACCAGCCGTCATAGGGTAAACTACAGGGGACGCGGCCCATGATGAGGCGTTGCAGCGAAAATCAGCGCCTCACTTCCGGCCGCGTGACGTAGTTTCCGTTTGTCTGGGTCGGTCTGGGCGGTTAGAATGTGCCGTTTCTGATGGGGGTTGGTCCAAGGAGTTCCTCGGTGCAGATTCGCATCTCGACGCGGCATGGTCGCCTGAGCGAGGCCACCCAGGCCAAAATCTCGGCCAAACTCGAACGTTTGCCACGGCTTTTCGAACGCCTGACGGCCATCGAACTGACCGTCGATCTCGAGCAGAAAACCGCACCCGCCGTGGATTTGCGGGTCTCGGCGGAGCACAAACACGACTTCGTCGCCACGGAGCAGGCCGAAGAACTGATGGCTTCCGTCGATGGCTGCCTGCACAAGGTCGAGCAACAATTACGCAAGTACAAGCAGAGAATTCAAGATCATCATAAACGTGTGGGCACCAAACCGTCGCCGATCGCCAGTGAAGAAAGTGCGGCGGAAGAGTGACGAGCATACAGAAAGGAGAGGTGCATGAAGTTTGCCGACTTCGTGAGCCGCGAGGCGATCAGGGCCGATTTGACGGCCGACGACAAAGAAGGGGTGATTCGCGAGATGCTGCAGGCCCTGTTGGCCGCCAACAAGGTCGCCGAAGGCGAGTATGAGGGCATCGTCAAAGCGATCATGAAACGCGAGGAACTGGGCAGCACGGGCATCGGCCGGGGGGTGGCCGTCCCGCACACCAAGCACCCCAGCATCGACCATTTGGTCGGCACCGTGGCGGTCAGTCCCGAGGGGGTCGATTTCGACAGCCTCGACGGCGAAAAGGTACACCTCTTTTTTCTGCTGATTTCACCTCCAGACCGTCCCGGCGACCATCTCCGGGCACTGGAGAATGTGTCGCGTCAATTGCGCGACGAAACGTTCTGCAAGTTCCTCAAGCAGGCGAAGAATCCGGAAGACATTCTTCAACTGCTCGACGAGGCAGATAACAACCAATTTGTATCCTGAGACAATTCGTAGCGAGCTTTTTCGGCCCTGCGGCCCGCCCCGTCCGGGCGGCCCGGCACGTCTGATGGCCGGCTGTCCAATCCGATGAGCATGAGAGCGACCCGAACCGTCGTCGTCACCAATCCGCAAGGATTGCACGCTCGGCCTGCCGACCTGTTTGTGAAGACGGCCACCCGCTTCGCATCCAAGATCGAGCTGGTCAAGGGGCGCGAGCGCGTCGACGGCAAGAGCATTCTCTCGTTGCTCACGCTGGCGGCCGTGGCCGGCACGCAATTGCTGATCGAGGCCGACGGGCCCGATGCCGAACAAGCGCTCGATGCGTTGGCGAAGCTGGTCGAACAGAATTTCGCCGAGAACGAATACATGCGCGAATAGATGCAGAAACTGCAGGGAATCGCCGTCTCGCCGGGCATCGCCATCGGCGAAGCGCTGGTCATGGACACCGAGGGGTTCCGCATCCCTCGGCGGTTCCTGACGCGCGACGCCGTCGACGAGGAGCTCGACCGCTTGCGCCGCGCCTTCGCCGCCGCCGCCTCCGAAATCGAGCACAACCGCGACACCGTGGCCCGCGAGTTGGGCAGCGAATACGGCGCCATCTTCGAGGCCCACCTGCAGATGCTCCGCGACCCGCGGCTCCGCAGCGAGCTGGACCAGATGATTCGCGACCGGCATTACTCGCCCGAATATGCCATCAGCCGCACGTTGCGGCGCTACGTGAAGGTCTTTCAATCGCTCGATTCGGGGCCGATGCAGCAGCGGGCCGGCGACATTTTCGACATCGAAAAGCGGCTGTTGCGAAACCTGCTGGGGCGCCGCCGCGAGGAGATTTCAAGCCTCACCTCACCCGTGCTCGTGCTGGCGCACAATCTCACGCCCAGCGAGACGGCCAATCTCGACCGCCGCTACGTGCGGGGATTTGTCACCGAGATCGGCGGCGCGGGGAGCCATACGGCCATCGTGGCCGAGGCGCTGGAGATTCCCGCCGTGGTCGGCACCGGTCCCTTTCTGAGCGATGTTTCCGGCGGCGACCTGGTGATCATCGACGGCGATCAGGGACTCGTCGTTCTCCATCCCGACGAAGAGACCATTGCCCGTTACCGGCACGAGATCGAAGAGCGCCGGACCATGACGGCGCGGCTGGAGAGCTTGCGCGACTTGCCGGCCGAGACGGCCGACGGCGTGCGCGTGCAGCTTTTGGGAAACATCGAGTTTCCGCACGAAGTGGCGCACTGCCTGGAGCGCGGCGCCGACGGAATCGGCCTTTATCGCACCGAGTTTCTGTATCTCGGCTCCGACGTCGAGCCGGACGAAGAAGCTCATTATCAGGCCTACGCCGAGGTCTTGAAGGCGATGGAGGGCCGCCCGGTGGTCATTCGCACGCTCGACCTGGGCGCCGACAAGCTGGCGAATTACTCGCCGGACGTGGAGCGCAACCCGTTTCTCGGCCTGCGCAGCATCCGGCTGTCGCTGCGCAACCTGCCGCTGTTTCGCACGCAGCTTCGCGCTATTCTGCGGGCCAGCGCGTTGGGCGACGTGCGGATCATGTTCCCGCTGATTTCGACCATGCTCGAACTGCGGCAGGCGAAAATGGTGGTGGCCGACGTCATGGAAGACCTTGAAGAGCACGGCCTCCCCTTCAATCGCGCCGTGAAGGTCGGCATGATGGTCGAAGTCCCCTCGGCCGTGATGATGATCGATCACTTCGTGGCCGAGGTCGACTTTTTGAGCATCGGCACCAACGACTTGATTCAATACACGCTGGCGGTCGACCGCAGCAACAAGGACGTCGCCACGCTGTACACCGCCAGCGACCCCGCCGTGCTGAAGCTGATCGAAATGACGGTCAACGCGGCGGGCCGCCGGCAAATACCCGTGAACCTGTGCGGGCAGATGAGCGGCAACTCGCTCTACACCCTGTTGTTGCTTGGCCTGGGACTGCGGCAATTCAGCGTTCCGCCCAGCGCCATTCCGGAGATCAAGAAAGTGTGCCGCAGCGTCACGATCGGCCAATGCGAGGCGGTGGCCGCGCACGTGATGACGCTGGAGAACGCGCGTGACATCAAATCTTTTCTCAAGGAGGAACTGAAGAAGGTCCTGCCCGAAATGGTGGGATAAGAATTTCGTTTGGATAAACTGTGCTGTCCGGACCGCAGAAACGGATCGGCGGAGACGCCGGGCAGCCAACGTGTTTCGGAAGGTCGCGCCACGACGGCAGTGGCGCACCAGAGCGAACCTATGGTTCGACAACGAGTACGCATTCGTTTTCGTAAAGAGAAAGACCTGAGGCTGATCGGCCATCACGATCTGGCGCGCGCCTGGGAGCGGATTTTTCGCCGGGCCGGCGTGGCGCTGCGCATGAGCGAGGGATTTCATCCCAAGCCGCGGATGGTGTTCGCCTCGGCCCTGGCGATGGGAGTGATCGGCGCCGACGAGGTGCTCGACGTGGAGCTGGCTGACGCCTGGTCCGTCGAGCAATTGCGCCCGGCTTTGACCGCCCGGCTTCCCGATGGCCTGAGCATCAAGTCGCTGGAGATCCTGCCGGCCGACGCGCCGCGGTCGCGCGTCGAGCGCGTGACCTACGCGCTCATCGTGCCGGCCGAGCGACGGGCCGCGTTGGCCGAGCGGCTGCACGGTAGCCCGCTTGCTCCGCAAGCGGGACCGCGCCGCGATCCCGTCGGATTCGTGGAGCAGATCGAGCTGACCGGCGACCGGTTGCACTTCACCGCACGGGTGACGCCGCAGGGCACGGCACGGCCGCGAGAGCTGCTGGCCTGGCTGGGTCTCGACGATCTCGACGAGCAGGGAATCTACCTCACCCGCACGACCGTGGAGCTGGCCCCATGAGCCCGATCCCCGTCGAGTATGAAAACGAAAGGCTTGCTCTTCCGCTTTGCCGAACAAGAAAGCGAGAAAATGAAGCAAGAGATGCTGATCAACGTGTCGCAGCCGGAAGAGTGCCGGATTGCGATTGTGGAAGATACAGTTCTGGAAGAACTCTACATCGAACGCACCAGCCAAGACAACTACGTAGGCAACATCTACAAAGGCCGCGTCGTCAACCTGGAGCCGAGCATTCAGGCGGCGTTCGTCGATTTTGGCGTGGGGCGCAACGGCTTTTTGCACATCAGCGACGTCGAGCCGCAATACTTTCGGCAGGGAGGTTACGATCCGTTTCGTCCGATCGAGTCGGGCGGCGGCCCGTCGCGCGGCGGACCGTCGCGCGACTTCGATATGGGCGACGATGACGATGTGGACGCCAACGGCGGCAACGGCACGCAGACGGCCCAGCGGCGGCAACGGCGGGTCCGTCCCGGAGCGCGTCCGCGCGTCAAGCCGCCCATTCAGGAAATCCTGCGGCGCGGCGACGAGGTGCTGGTGCAGGTCATCAAGGAAGGCATCGGCACCAAGGGGCCGACGCTGTCCACCTACATCAGCATTCCCGGCCGCTATCTGGTGCTGATGCCGGCGTTGGGGCGCGTGGGGGTCTCGCGCAAGATCGAAGACGACGCGGCCCGCCGCACGCTGCGCGACGTGATGTTGGAACTGAGTCCGCCCAAGGGACTGGGCTTCATCGTGCGCACCGCCGGCGTCGATCGCACCAAGAAAGAGCTGTCGCGCGACCTGGCCTATCTGTTGCGGCTGTGGAAGGTGATCGTGCGGCGGATCAAAAAACATCCCGGACCGGTCGGCATCTACGAAGAAAGCGACATGATCATCCGGACCATTCGCGATGTTTTCACCGGCGACGTGGATGCCATTTACATCGACGAGCCGACGGCCTATGAGCGGGCCAAGGAATTCCTGCAGATCGTCATGCCGCGCTACGTCAACCGGCTCAAGCTCTACGAGGGCAAGGAGCCGCTGTTCCACAAATACGGCCTGGACGACGAGATCAGCCGCATCCACAAGCGCGAGGTGCCGCTGAGGCAGGGAGGCGGCATCGTCATCGACCAGACCGAGGCATTGGTGGCGATCGACGTCAACAGCGGGAACTTTCGCGCGGACAACAACGCCGAGGAGACCGCCTATCAGCTCAACCTGACGGCCGCCAGGGAGATTGCCCGGCAGCTTCGGCTGCGCGACTTGGGCGGCGTGATCGTGAACGACTTCATCGACATGCGCAAAGAGCGGCACCGCCGCGGCGTGGAGCGCGCCCTGCGCGATGCCATGAAGCGCGACCGTGCCCGCACCAAGATTCTTCGCACCAGCCCGTTCGGACTGATCGAGATGACGCGGCAGCGCATCCGGCCGAGCCTGAAGCGGAGCGTGTACAAAGGCTGCCCGAGCTGCGGCGGCACGGGCGTGGTGAAGACCGCCGAGAGCATGGCGATCGAGGTGGTCCGCGAGCTGATCTTGGCGAGTCACTTGGAGGGCCTGTCGCGCGTGGCGGTGACGGTGGCCGAGGAGGTGGCGACCTACTTGAACAACAAGAAGCGCCGCGAGCTGTCGAAGCTGGAAGACGAGGCCGGCATCACCGTACAGATTTTCGGCAGCGAGTCGGCCGCGCCGGAGCACCTGCTGATCGAGTGTCACGACGCCAATGGCCGCGAGCTGAAGTTTCCGTCCCACTGATTTTCGCACAATGAGCGAGGAGCTGATACTGGCGAGCGGTTCGCCGCGGCGGCGGCAACTGCTCGCGCAGGCGGGCTACCGTTTTCGGGTCGTGGCGCCGCGCGAATCGGCGGAATGCGGAGTGTGCAGCGCCGAGACGCCGCCCGTCATGGTGGCCAGGCTGGCGTATCAAAAGGCCGCCGATGTTGCCGGGCGCATCGGCCGCGGGCTGGTGCTCGGCTGCGACACCGTGGCCGAATGCGCCGGGCGGATTTTGGGCAAACCCGCCGACGAAATCCGCGCGCGCGAAATGCTCGAGCTGCTGAGCGGACGCGAGCACCATGTTTACAGCGGAGTTTGCTTATGGCGCGTCCCTGACGGCCAGCCGCTGGTGGAGGTCGAGGTTACGACGCTGGCGATGCGGGTGCTTTCGCCGCGCGAGATCGACGACTATCTGGCCAGCGGTCTGTGGGAAGGGAAGGCGGGCGCCTTCGGTTTGCAAGACCGTTTGGGGTGGCTGGAAATCACCGCGGGCAGCGAATCGAACGTCGTGGGGCTGCCGCTGGAGCGATTGGCCGACATGCTGCGGCGCACTGGGTAGGGTGGGACCAGCGAGCTTGCGAGCGCCGGCCCACCATCGGCGAGGGAGAGACGGAGAGAGGGAGCGACGGAGAGACGGAGAGACAACCCGTAATGCGGCCCGCACTGTCCCTCCGTCCCTCCGTCCCTCCGTCCCTCCGTCCCTCCGTCCCTCCGTCTCTCCGTCCCTCCTCCTCTCCCTCCGCCGCCGCGGACGGCTCCGTAAACACCACGCCGCGGATAGCGCACAAGAGCGCCGTCTGCGACCGATGCGACACGCGCGTCGCATCGATGCCGCTGGGAGTTGACCAGGCGCAGGGCCTCGCGGACGAACGGCCCCGAGGCCCGCCACACCGGACCGGTGCGCCTGCGCTTGCCGCCCGCCCGCACTTTGGCCGCGCGCGGCCGGACCGGCGACGGCACTTTGGCAGCGTGCTGCCGAACTGGCTGCGTCCGGTGCCGGTTCGTCCGTCTGCACGATCGGCGCAAGTGCTTTCAGGGCCTGCCGTTGCGACGAAAAGCGCTCGGGGTGCTGCGCGGTCAGCCGCGACCAGTTGCGGGCGAGCTGCATGTAGCGGCGCGCGGTCCGTGCCGAGAGCCGCTTGTCTTTGTCCTGTTGGAAGTGGCTATAATCGACCACGTTCCGCACGGGGCCAACTCTTGCTCGGAGGAGATGACGATGAAAAAGCCGTTGTTGCTCACGTTGGCATTGGTGGTGCTCTCGGCCGGCGGCGTGGCGGTCTCGTTCGGGGCGCGCGACGACGCGAACGACAAGTCGGGTTCTGGATACGGGTCGGCCGCGGCGAAGGCGCATCCGGCTGAGGCAAAAGCCGTCCTGGCGGCAGCCAACGACTTTTGGGATGCGATGATGGCAATGCAAGCGACAGGGACCGCAACGTTTTCGGAAGACCTCCACCTCGGCTCGTGTAGGTTGCTTAATGCGGAGCGAGCATTGGCCGACACCCAAGAAGCCGAACAAGCGGCCCAGCTGGCCCACTGGCAGCGGATGGAGGACATCTATCGCAAGATCAAGGCCCTCTTCGACACCGGGACCAAGGGCGGCGAGCCGGACAAACTGGCGGCGGCCAGGTATTATCGTGCCGAAGCCGAATTGTGGCTGGTGGAAGCGGGCGGCACGGTTCCCGGCGACCGGCTCAAATGATTGCCGTGAACGCAAGGCGACTTCAATTCGGCACCCGCGAGTTGCTCAGGCTGACGTTCTCCTCGCTCATCATATTTTATAGCGGCTGAAATGGTATCACCTTTCGACGGCCTATCTGATCGACGTGGCTGTCTTGCCGAGCGGCATGGTCCCGGTGGCCAAGGCGCGGTAAGCTCTTCGGCATGCCCCACAAGAATGCTGATCGAGGCGACGCCGGTTACGTCGCCATCACATTCCCAGCCACATGGAGGTTCAACATGCAGCCGCGAATCGGTCCTCTGGTAGCAGCCATCTTGCTCGTTGTTGGCAGTCGTGCCGCAGCCGATACGCCGCCCGGCAAGAAGCCGTCGCGAGCGTCAGTGGCCGACGAAAAACTCCGCCAAGAGCTTCTCGACCGAACGCAAAAAGACCAGGCCGTGCGTAAGGAACTGCTGAGTCGAACGCCTGACGACGCCGAGGTACAGGAGATGGTACAGGTTGACCTCGATAACACCGCTTGGCTCAAACAGGTCGTCGAGTCGCATGGCTGGCCGGGCAACGCGTTGGTCGGCGAAGATGGGGCTTTTGCCGCTTGGTTATTGGTGCAGCACGCGGACCTTGATCCCGCGTTTCAAAAGAAGTGCCTCGGGCTGCTGGCGAAAGCGGTGGAAAAGAACGATGCTTCGCCGAGGAATTTGGCCTATCTAACCGACCGGGTACGTGTCAACGAGAAGAAACCGCAGGTTTACGGCACGCAGTTTGACCTTGTTGGCGGCAAGCTGAAGCCAAAGCCTATCGAAGACGACGCGCACGTCGATGACCGCCGCAAGCAGGCGGGCTTGGAGCCGCTCAGTGAATATCTGAAGTCGGCTGAAGCTGCGTTGCCTCCCGACAAAGCTGGGTCGTGAACGAGGACGCTGGCTCGTTGGCCGACGACGGCTGCGGCAAGGCCGTTCGGCTGCGAACGGATGCGCCAGACAGGCGTCGCGTGAAGAGCAGGGGCGCGACGGCTCGCCGCCTGCGAGCCGGCTTGCTTCGTGCCGCCCCGCCGTCGCTATGATAGGGGCATGGCCGAGAATCCGTACAAATCGCCCGTTGCTTTGGAGCGAGCAGAACGCGTGAGGCGTCGCCCCAAGAGGCATCGCCGAAAGTGGAGCGCCATGGAATCCATCGCATCCGCGTGTTTCGTTCTCGTCGCCATCTACCTCGGGGCGTTGATTTTCGAAGCGCTGTCCCATTGACCGGCCCGCTCGATTGCATCAGATGTTCCTTCGGGCCGATAATGCCCTGATCGACGAGGCCATCACTCTCGCGACGACTGCCATACCATGAGCCGACGATTTCAGTTCAGCTTGGCCAGGTTGTTTGCAGCAACGGTGTGCTGCGCGCTCGCCGCCATCTCTACGAGACACATCTTTTACGTCCGGCGTATTGAAATGGGGGAAGCGTTGGCGTGGACCTTAACCGGCTGCGTCTCGCTGGGTGTGGCAGTCGCCGTGCTAACGCAAAGCGATAACCTGGGCGTCGTCGCGGCAATAATTGCTGCGGTCGCCATTATTCTTTTTGGTTGAAATCAGGGACTCCGCACATGCCCCGCCCGCAATTCACCCTCCGTGCGTTGCTGGTGGCCATGCTGGTCGTGGCCGCGTTCTTTGGGGGCATGGTTGCGCAGAAGAGGCTCGACCAACGTGTCATCGAACGCTCTGGCTTGCGTCTGGAAACGACGACGATGCCCGACGGGACGTTCCAGACCCGGCTGGTGGATCCCGGCGGAAACCAGCTAGGAAAAGTGCGAGATTAAGCGCGGCCACCGGCCAATTCCCCGGCCACACAGGAATAACGCACTATCCGGAAGCGATAGCCGGCGCGAACGGCCAGCAAGTGGCTTACCTCGTCTTGCCCGACGAGGAAATCGAGCTGCGATTGATTCGGCCACTGCGGTTCAGCTATCAGCATGCAGCTTGTGGAGAGGTGACACGAATGGGTTTGACGATCGCCCAGACGTTTGCTCGCCGGCCGTCGTTTGACAGCCAGGCGTTTTGCGTTGCGTGCCGAAGGCATTTTCCCTTGAAGACGTTCGGCGATGACGAAACGATGCCACAGTATCACTTTTTTTGGGAGGATGGTTCGCCGGTCGGGACCTAGGCATTGGGGTCGGTGGCGGTATAGCGTCTGGACCGCTACCGCCGGTTTCTTTCCAGGCTATTTGCTGTGGGAAAAACACGCGGTCCAGGCCTCGGACGGCGGTTGCTGCTTGTCCCAATCTTGCATCCAGGCAACGAAAACTGCAAGCAGGACGAAGGTGCGACAGCTTCACGGTCGGGGCTCCCGCGGGCATCGCCCAAAGCAAAGCCAGTGAATCAAAACGGCAAGGAGGCCGTTGACAAAAGGCGAATCGAGAACTGAAGTTGGCCGCGTGGGACTCCGGATGGTCGAGTCATGGCTGGCTCCGACAAATAAGGAACGGAAAACCGACCCTCGACCCCCGCAGGGCATCGACCGAAATCAAGCGGGCTGCGGGCACCGGCTCAAGAACTTGAGCGGCCGGGCTTTGCCGGGCCGACGATCGTTGGATGTTCGCGAGCATCAATAAATTCTCTCTACGTTCGGCGGGGATGACGGTTGTTTTAACGCTTCCGTGAGGCGGTTGCCAACATCGTCGATGATAGCCGCTCAAAGTCAGCCTGACCGCCTGGCCACCAGGTGGCTCTGGCTAGCAGGCCCAGCCCGGCGGTAGACTCTAGGCTCGTAAGTAACAGGCTCGTAAATAACCCTGGGCGAATCGCAACCGGTAAACTTGCCATGCCAACCAACCGAAAACCTGATGACGAACGGACGCCGGAAGACGCCCGACGCGCGGCCGAAGATTCGATCGAGCTGGCGAAAGTGCTGGCCGGCGAAAGCGCCATGAGCGACCAGGAATTTCTGGAGCGGATGGCCCGCAGCGACGACATCGTGTGCCTCGACGCCGAGACGGACGGCATGACGCACAACATCCTACTCGGCGCCCAGGTTGCCCGTGAGATGATCGAGGCGGCCGAATATGAAGACGTGGTGAGCAAATGGGCCGAAGAGAGCCAGCGTCGCTGGCGCGAGAGCAAGTTTTTCAAGCTCTGGCAGGCCGAGCAGGCGGCTGGCCGCGCCCCGCACAAGGCCTTCGAGGAGCGGGGCTGGGAGCCGTAGGGCCGTGGAGGTAGGCGCGGTCCAGGCTCTCGACGGTCGCCTGCGGAACCGATTCTTAACTGCCGATTGATTGCACCCTGTCGCGTCGGGGACGACAATCAACCGTGACCCGACTACCGTATGAAGCAGCCCGACCATCCGCCGGCAACACGCGGCGAACCGGCTAAGTAATAATTCGGTGCTCTTTGGCGGCGTCACCATCATTATCTTCACACGATGAGGATTCCTCTATGCGACCTGTGCGACAACATGTTCTGAACCGGCGCCTTCTGGTCGTGTTCGCCTTGACCGGCATGGTTGGTTCTTGGGCGATGGCCGAAAAGCTTTCGCCGGCCGTCTTCGCGGCGGTTGCCGCCGGGGCCGAAGATGAGGCGGTGGTGCCACATCCCGACCCGACCTTCAAAGGCGTCGCCAAGCACACACTGGCCGGTTCCAAGCCGGACTTTCCAGCAGCGGTAGCGGCCCCGAAAGAGGCACCCAACGTCCTGTTGGTGCTCATCGACGACGCCGGCTTCGGGAACCCGTCGGCCTTCGGCGGACCGATTCAAACGCCCACGCTCCAGCGACTGGCCGATCAAGGGCTGCGCTACAATCGCTTTCACGTGACGGCGCTTTGCTCGCCGACGCGCGCCGCGTTGCTTTCCGGGCGCAACCATCATGCGGTCGGTTTCGGCTCGATCGCCGAGATCGCCGGAGGCTGGCCGGGCTACAATGCCACCTGGCCCAAGAGCGCGGCGTCGATCGCTCAGATTCTGCAAGGCAACGGCTATTCGACGGCCGCCTTCGGTAAATGGCACCTCACGCCCGACAACCAGCAGGGCGCGGCCGGTCCGTTCGATCGCTGGCCCAACGCGCTGGGCTTCGACTATTTCTACGGCTTTTTGGGCGGCGAAGCAGGGCAGTACGACCCCGTGATGACCGAGAACAACACAACGATCGGTGTGCCCCAACAGAAAGACTACTACCTGCCGACCGATCTTTCCGACCGCACGGTCCGCTGGATTCACGATCAAAAGACCCAGTCGCCCCAGCGGCCGTTCTTCATCTATTACGCCACCGGCGCGAGCCACGCGCCGCATCACGTGCCTCACGAATGGGCCGACAAATACAAGGGCAAGTTCGACGCAGGCTGGGACAAGTATCGCGAACAAACGTTCGCGCGGCAAAAGAAGCTGGGCATCATTCCGGCCCACGCGAAGCTCACTCCGCGCGAACCAGCCTTCCCTGCTTGGGACTCCATTGCGCCCGAGGTGAAAAAGCTCTACGCCCGGCAGATGGAGGTTTACGCCGGGTTCCAGGAGAATGCCGACTATGAGGTGGGCCGGGTGGTGAAAACGATCGACGAGTTGGGGCTGGCCGACGACACGCTGATCATTTACATCTGGGGCGACAACGGCGCCAGCATGGAAGGGACCGAGACCGGCTCATTCAACGAGCTGACCATGCAGAACGGCATTGCGCTATCGGACAAGCAACAGCTTAAGCTGATTCAGGCTTACGGCGGCATCGAGGCCTGGGGAGGCCCGGAGATGGCCCCGCATTACGCCGCTGCCTGGGCCTGGGCGGGCAACACGCCGTTTCAGTGGGGCAAGCAGGTGGCCTCGCACTTCGGCGGCACGCGCAATCCGATGGTGGTTTCCTGGCCCAAACGCATCAGCGACAAGGGCAGCGTTCGCACGCAGTTCACACACGTGATCGACGTCGTGCCGACCCTTTTGGAAGTGGCCGGGATTGCGGCGCCCAGAGAGGTAAACGGGATCGAGCAGATGCCGATTCACGGCGTGAGCTTCGCCTATAGCTTCGACGATGCCGACGCGAAGAGCCGGCACACGCAACAATACTTCGAGATTTACGGCAATCGGGCGATGTATAAGGACGGATGGATCGCGTGCGCCCGGCTCGATCGCATCCCCTGGCGCATCGATCCGGCCACGCTGGCGAAGTTCTTGCCAGGCAAATGGCGGCCCGAAAACGACAAGTGGGAACTCTACCACATCGACGACGACTTCAGCGAGTCGCACGACCTGGCGGCCGAGCACCCCGAAAAACTCGAGGCACTGCAAGAACTGTTCTGGGAAGAAGCGGAGAAATACCAGGTGACTCCGCTCTTGGCCGGGTTTGCTCCCTTCTTTGGCTTCCCGACGCCGGCCGCGAACCGGACGAAGTTCACTTATTATCCGGGCACCGAGAACATCGGGTCCGGCATGATTCCGCACATTTACAGCCGTTCGTTTACGATCAGGGCGGACTTGCAAGTGCCCGACGACGGCTGCGAGGGCGTGATCGTCGCCGAGGCCGACCACCTGGGCGGCTTCTCGCTTTACGTGCAGGGCGGCAAGCTTAACTACACCTATAGCTTCATGGGCGTAAAGGTCGAAACGCTGACTTCGACCAGCAAATTGCCCAGCGGCGACGTCGAGGTGCGGTATGAATTCATGGCCGACGAAGAAGGGAAGGCCGGCACGGGCGGCAAGGGCCGGCTGATCGTCAACGGCAAGCCCGTCGGCGAGAGCCATCTCGACCATACCGCGGCCTTCCGCTTCAGCGCCTATGCCGGCATGGACATTGGCAAAGACAACGGGCTGACCGTTTCGCAGAGCTACAAAGACAAGGCACCGTTTGCCTTCACGGGCACGATCGAAAAAGTATCGTTCGACATCGCGCCCGGCAAAAAAGCGTCCCAGGGCAGATAAACCGCCTGCTGCTCGCGATCTTTGGCCGCGGCCACGTTGAATCCGGGTATCGCTTATTGCTCGCTGGTCCCGCCGGCTTTCACCACGCCGCCCTGCATCACGGCGATGAAGCGAGAGCGGTCCTCCAAGATGCCGATGTCGGCCAGCACATTGCCGTCGACGACGAGCACATCGGCCAGCTTGCCGGGCTGAAGCGTGCCAAACTCGTCGCCACGGCACATGATCTGCGCGCCGGTCTGGGTGGCGCAAGTGATCGTTTCCAGCGGCGAGAAGCCGACGTATTTGACGAAGAAGGTCAGCTCCTTGGCATAGTCGCCGTGCGGGTTCCAGGCGAAGCCGTAATCGCCGCCCATGCCGAGCCGGCCGCCGTGCTTGAGAATCCGCCGGGCACTCTCCGCTCCGCCCTCCAGTGTTTCCTGGTGCCCGTCGATCACGCGCTGCGACAGGCCGAACTCGCGGCCGCGCTCCACGCTGGCCTGCTCGAAGTACAAGGCCGGCACCACCGGCGTGTTTCGCACCAGCAGCATGTCGAGCGCCTCGTCGTCCATGAACGTGCCGTGCTCCAGAGTGTCGTAGCCTGCCCGCAGCGCATTTTTGATGCCTTCGGTCGCCCGGCAGTGGCCGGTGACTTTCAGCCCGTGGTTGTGGGCGGTCGCCACGCAGGCATGCATCTCGTCGAAGGTCATGCAGAGCGTGTGATGGTCGTTGTGGTCGGGCGCGGCGGCGTCGCCGGTGGGGTAGGTCTTGACCCATTCGACGCCGTCCTTCACCAGCTTGCGGACGGCGGCACGCGCTTCGTCCGGCCCGTTGACCAGCAACACCAGCCCCTCCATGCCGATCTTGCGGAAGTCGGGATTCCAGTCCATCAGCCCACCGACGCCGCAGATTTCGCGTCCGCTGGCCGCCAGCCGCGGGCCGAGCGTCACGTCGTCTTCGATGGCCCGTTTCAACCAGACGTCGATATTGAACAGGCTGCCGCCGGACCGGGCGGCCGTATAGCCGCACTCCAACGCCAGCCGGGCATTGTGCGCGGCCAGCAACGTCACGTACTCGACCGGATATTTGATGTCGAGGTCTTCCAGGTGGGCCACGTCGAAGTAGGTAGGATGGAAATGGGACTCGACCAGGCCGGGCATGATCGTGCCGCCGCGGGCGTCGATCCGCCGCGCATCGGGCGGAGCGTGCGGCGCCGACTCGGTGCGGCCGGCGTAGGCGATGCGGCCGTCGGTGACGACGACCGTGGCGTCCGGCAGCGGCTTGCCGCCCCTGCCGTCGACAAGCTGCCCGCCCGTGATGACCGTGGTTCCTGAGGCGAGTTTCATTCTTTCGGATCCGGGGATTTGCCGTTGCTGATTTCTTCCAGCACGGTTGTCGAAGCGAAGAGCGGGTTGCTGTCGGTTTGCCGCACCACGCCGACGCCAGCCGCCAGCCATTGCTGCTGCGTATTGGTGGCGAGCGTTTTTTTCATCACGACGGAAAGCTTCAGGCAGTGCGGATACTTGCCGGCGGGCGTCTCCACGTCTTCGAAGCCGAAGGCGGTGAACTCGAAATCGCCGCTCGTCGTTTTCGCGCCCCAGCGGTCGCCAATCTTGAACGAGGACGGCAAGTAAAGCCACTCCGGCGACTGCTCGTCGCCCTCCAACACCTGGTAAACCCCGTCCCGCGTCGCCCGATAGTAAATCAGCGTGTCGGGTATGAACGGCACGCCGGTGATGGTCGTCGTCACTTTGAAGTAGGACTTGTCGTTCAGCACCGTTCGCTCCGCCACGCGGTTCGTCGCCGTGGCCTTGCGTGGCGTTCCCACAGGCGGCTCGACGGTCACCTGGTACTTCATCACGCGGCCCAAAGCCAGCGGTAAGTATCGCGTGCCGTCGATCGGTTTGTGTTTGCCGCGCGCGGGTGGAGCAGCCAGGGAAAACGAGAGGCAGGCGGCGAGAATCGCGACGAGGTAGCACGCTCGGCTGAAGGCGAAGCAAGGTCGCGGTGGCTGGGGCAGGGCCGCGCGGCATGGCGGATTCCGCGTTAACGCTGGGACGCGGCGATGCCCCGGTGGCGAGGCCGCCACCGGGGCATCGCTGGCCGGCCGTGCGTTTTCGCAATGGCCCAACCGAACCCGGCCAGCTTCTGCCCCAGCCACCGCTGAGGCCGGCGGGCCAGGATTCCCGTTCGTTTTGAAACTCATTTGGCTGTCTCCGGAGCTTGACTGCCGTCGTCTCGCGCGAAGCGGTAATAGACTTCCAGCGCCAGCACGGCCAGCGCGGTGCTGTAAACGCGGCCCCCTTCGCCGCCGAATTGATCGTTCGGGTCCCAGCTTCCGCGGTTGCAGTCGGAGCCGTGCAGTTCGAGCGAAATCACGTGATTGCGGACCACGTCGTTCCAACGCTTCCACGGTCCGCCGCCCGCCATGAACATCGCCAAAGTGCAGTTGTACCAGAGATAGAAATCGCTGCCCCCGACGCGGCCGGCGCCCCAGCGGGCCTCGGCCTGATCGGCCAGATAGGCCGACGCCAGATGAATCAGCTCGGAATCGTTGTGGTGCGTGACGAACTCGTCGACCAACATTCCCACGCCGGTGGTGGCGTCGGTCACGAACCGCAGCCCCTGGTAATGCGTCCGCCCCGTGAGCGGATCGGCGGCGCGTTCGAAAAACGCCGTCATGCGAGAAAGGGTTTCGGCTTCCACGGGCAAATCAGCCTCTTTCGCCGTCTTCAAGGCCAGCATCACCCAGCCCGAAACCGACGTGTCGCTCGGGTTTCCCTTGTTCGACGTATAGCGCCATCCGCCGTCGCCGTGTTGCTGGCTTTCAATGAATTTGACCGCCTTGTTGGCCGCGGCGAGGTACTTCTCGTCCGGGTGCCGTTGCGCCGCCCGCGCGACGGCGCAGGCCTCGGCCAGCGCGAAGGTGGCGATGGCATGCTCGTACATATATCGCTGGTTATAGGCGGCCGGTTCGCCGGGCGCCTGGCCGAGCCGGTTGAGCGGGCCGACCAACTCGCCGTTGGGGCCTTGCCGCGCCACCAGCCAGTCGAGTCCGCGGCGCACGTTGTCGGAATAAGCGTGCTGGTTGAAGTCGTAATTGCCGCCGGCCTGGAAAGCCAGCACCGGCAGGCCCGTGAGCGCCGCGTCGTATTTTCCCCCCGGGCCCATGCACGGATGCTCCTGCTCGCACCGCGACGACGGGCCCGAACCGAGACAGTCGGGCCCCCAGTGGCCGTCTTCGGCCTGATGGCGCGCCAGCCAGTCGAGTCCGGCCGTGACCCCTAGTTCCGACTGCGGCGTGCCGCCGACTTTGCCGATCCACTTTTCGCGGTCGGGGCGCGTGCGTTGCGAATAGAGCCCCAAAGGCTCCGCGGGTGGTCCGGCCACCGGAAGCTTTCGCTCCTCTTTCGACAGACCGATCTCTTTTGGCGGCGCAAGCTCTTTCATGGCGACCGCTTCCTGCTTCGGCGGGGCGGCGCCCTCGGTCTTCGCCGCAGTGGCTGCCTGGACGGGCTTCGCCGGCACCGTCTTGGCGACGTCGTCCGACGCGGCGGGCTGCTTGTTCTTCTCCGCCGACTTCACCTCGGCCTCGGCGACCTGCATCGCGGGCGCGGCGGCTTCGGGCTTCTTGCCGGTGGTCCAGGCGTAATAGACGCCGCCGACGAGCAGCACGAGCAGTAGCAAGAGCGCCATGCTGGCCAGAACGTTGCGGCGCGATTCGCTGGCGTGAGCAGCGCCGGCTGCGGGCCGGCCGTGGCCCACGTCGGCGGACGTGAGATGCACAGGGCCGGGTGGGGGCGGTCGCTTTACGCTGCCGCCGGCCGCATGTGGCAACGGACGGCCACATCCGGGATGCGGACAATGGGCCGCGTCGTCAGGCACAGTTCGGTGGCAGGCAGGGCAGGTTTTCATAGGGCGTTAGGCGTTGGGCGTTGGGCGTTGGGCATTGGGCATTGGGCATTGGGCATTAGGCATTGGGCATTAGGACGGATTTGAAAATCGCGCCTAACGCCTAACACCCAAAGCCTAACGCCTTTCTCCAACCGGGCACGACATTCCACATTACTCCTTCTCCTCCTCGCCCTCCGCCGGCGGCAGCCGCCCGGCTGCCTGGTAAGCCAGCAGGCGAGAATTCTCGTCGCTGCTCGCAGCCGGCAGCGGGCCGTAATCAATATGCCCGACGACCAACGTCAATTGCCGCGACTGCGAGGCGCCGGGCCGGATCGTCAGTCCGGCAACTTCGTCGGCGGTCCAGCCAACGACGCATAAATCGCCGCCCACGCGCCCGTCGCCAATCTGGTTCTGCGCCAGCCGATACATGCTCCGCAAGTTCAGGCCGTCGTTGAATTGTTCGACAGTGACCGTCGATTTATCAAGCTGGTCCGACCACGAATCGGTCTCATCCGCCTTGCGATCGAGCAACTCGACGGTGACCGCGGCCCCGGCGCCGACCAGGCCGGCCCAGGCGCTATGCCGCGGCCCAATCACGCCCACGCCTTCCAATGCAAAACGCGTGTCGTTGGTCAGCCGGTAACGGTTGCCGCCCAAGGGCTGCCAGCCGAAGCCGCCCCCGGCGTCGAGCATCTCCTCGCTGTGAACCATGCCCGTCGTGTTCGACGAAATCTCCAGACCGTCCAGCGTCACCTGGGCCACCTCGTCGTCCTCGGCAAGCTGCGGAGTGCGCCGGTAGGCGACCGTGGTCAGCCCCTGGCCGATCACGCGCCGCTGTCCGGCCGCGAACGGCAGGGCCGCCGCCGACTGGTCGTCGAAGCGAAGTTGATAGCGTGTGCCCAAAGAGCTGTAAAGGGCCAGGTAGCGGGTCAGATGCCCGCGCGGATACGTGCCCTGAACTTCCAGCACGGCCAATTCGCTTTTCGATCGGGCAAAGCCGATGTCGAGCTGCGCCAAATAGACGACCGCCAACGCCCCGCCGATGGAAATCACCGGCGCCGCCGCCCAGGCCCATTCGACCCGTCCCAAGACGCGAAAAAAGCCCCAGTTGATCGGCACCAGGACCGCGATATAGGCGCCCAGCACCATCACCACGAACCGCGCGTCGGGCACCGTAATGCCGGCCGCTTTGCGCAGCGCGTCGAGTGCCACGTTCGAGGCCCCGCTGAAATCGTTCCAGCCCGCCGGGCCTGAGCCATACTGCGGCTCGCCTTCGCCCGCTTGAATCTGCGGCATCCCGAAGCGATTGAACTGGTTCGCTTGCTGGAACTCGTCGACCGGGGGCGCGGTGGGAGCGGCGCGAGTTCGCACCAGGTCGCCCAGCAGCTTGGGCGGAGCCTCGGCGTCGCGCGTGAAGTAGCGCACCTGGCTCACGCGCTGCGCGTCGTGCGACGGGTGCCCGTCGAGCCAATCGACGAACAGCGTTTCGTTGGTGAAGTGGAACTTGCGCGGCGCGCGGCGCAGCAAACAGGCGTTGAAGAAATTGTCGAAGCTGGGCCACTCGTGCAGCTCGCGCTGGCTGAGACGAAAGGCCGTCAGCACGATGCGTCCGCGGCCGACGCGGCGCTCGGCGACGAGCGGTTCTCCCGCCGACGCGACCAGCGTGGCGGCGTTCTCGGCCAGCTTGAGGTGGACGCCGCTCCAGGCACGCACGGCTTTGAGTACACGGTCGCCCTTGAGCCAGCCGGCGTTCAAGGTCTGGAGCGCGTCGACCGTGATCTGCCAGGTTTCGCCCGCCGAGGCCGGCAAGAACTCTTCCAAAAAACTCCCTTTGAGCGTGGGGAGCGTTTCGGGACCGCTGACGATAAGCTGCCCGCCCCAGTGCAGCCAATCGAGCATCGCCTGCTGCTGCTCGGTCGAGAGCTTCTTGGGTTCGAGGTCGTCCCAAATCACGTAGGCGATGCTCGTCCAGCCGAGCGTTTGCGAGGGCACCGGCGCCAGCGTCTTGATGTGCGGCAGTGCCACGCGATAGTGATGGGCATTGAGCGGCTCGATCAGCGCCTCGTTGGGCGCGGTGACCGAATCGAGGCTCTTCAAGAACGAGTAGGAATCGGGGTTCAGCGCCAGCACGAGAAGGTAATACTGGTGCGGCGGCATGGGGCGGATGGGCTGCGTCTCGCCGAACACGGGCGTGCCGCCCACGCCTCGCAGCAGCCGCGTGGCCACATTTTTGCCGCGGGTTTCCACCGGCGCGAAGACCGAAAACTCCAGCATCCGCCCTTGGCCTTTGGGCAGGATGACCGGCCGCGTAGTGCGCAGCTCGAAGGGAACTTCGTCAAGCGGCACCGGCCGGGCGGTCATATCGAGCGTTTCGCTGAGCAGTTCGCCGCGGAAGTCGAAATTGTTTGCCCGCGAAAGCAAGGAAGCGTTGGTCCAATGGCCCGGCTTGATGAACACCTGCTGGCGGTTCTCTTTGTCTTCCACACCGCCCGGCTGCACCGCGAACCGCAGAAACTCGAAGTTCGGCTTCTCCTGCTCCTTCTTCTTCAGTTCTTCGCGTTTGGCCTCGCGTTCTTCTTCGGTCAGCGGATCGTCGGAGCGGCAGCCGCGGCAGCCGACGACGGCCGGCGCCAGGCAGAGCCACACCAGCCAACCGACCGCGCAGCGCCGCGGAAGCCACTTTCGGGACGGCGGGGATGTAGGGGGGCGGCTTCGCGGATGGGCCATCGCTGTGTTCTGCCGCGTATTGCGGCTTGGTGCGGGCGGTGAGTCTCGTGTGGCAAGGCGTCTGTCATGAGTTTAAGCCTTTGCGGGCGGCAGAGAAAGTGTTCGCCGTCACTCTGTGCGGTTGCCGCTGCCCTCGACGCGATCGGCGACGAACGTGCGGTAATAGAGTGCGCACAGCAAGAGGTCGTCGTTGACGTCGGGCGGCAGGGCGAGCTTCTCGCGCAGCGGCTCGCCGACGTGCATGGCGATTTCCATCCGCCGCCGCCAGGGAAACGTTTGCCGCCGCTCGACGTAAGCGGCCAATGCCCGTGCCAGGCCGCGGCCCGGCTTGAACCCCGCCGGCAGCTCGGCCGCCAGCCGGACCGCTTCGGGCTCATTGATCTGCACCACGCCGTAGTGCCGCTGCGGCTCTTCGATGATCACCATCGTGCCGGCCGCCAGATCGCCCAAGCGCTGATAGCGGTCGTTCATCGTGGCCGTCGCCAGGCCCAGCAGGTAGGTGGGAAACGAGATTGGAAAGGAGCCTAAATCGAGCGTCGCCTGCGGCAGCGCATCGGCCGACCGTAGAAAGTTGCGCAGCACGGCTTGCCAGCCGTTGATGGGTTGCCCCTCGTCGGAGACAACCCGGATGCGCATGAGCCGCTTGCCGGGCGTCTGGCCGTTCCAATAGGCCTCGAACAGGCCGCCGTAAAACCAGTCCAGCACGAACCAGGCGACCATCCCCAACCCGACGCCCATGCCCTGCTGTCCCAGAACTCCGAAGCCAACGTAGAGCCCAAACCAAAGCATGGCGAGCGCCGCCACGCGGACCGCCACATCGATCAGATACGCCGGCAAGCGGCGAAACGGCCCCGCCACGCGGTACCGAAAGGCGATATTCTCAGGCGTGACAATCTCGATGCGCGTGTCGATCGGTGCGGCCTGAAGGTCCATAGTACACTCTCCGTCAGCAAACCACGAACGAGCAACCAGCAATCTACCGCAGGATGTAATTTTTCACGTCACCATTACGACTTGACGGGCTGGTAAGCCCATCCTCCCGCGTTACGCCAGCCGCTTGATCTCGGTGAACTCGTCGATCGACACCGTGGAGAGCGAGCCGTCGTCGAGGCGGAGCGTGATCTCGTCGCTGAACACTTTGTCGTCGAGGTTGCGGCGAAAGTGCAGGCCGTGGCGGCGGCGCGTCACGTGCTCCACCGTGCCCACGGTGCGGGTGGTCCAGACCTTCAGCCCCACCTTGATCTGATGGATCACTTCGATGCGATACCCCGGCCGCAGGCTGTTCAGTGCATCGCGTGTTGTCGGTTCGATCGCGGACATCACTCACACTTCCTTGGAATTGATCCAACTCATCAGGCGCCGCAAGCGGCGGCCGACTTCCTCGATGCCGTGCGAACGTTCGCGACGACGCATGGCCTTGAAGGCCGGTGCGTTGGCCTTGTTTTCCAGAATCCACTCACGCGCAAACTGCCCGCTCTGAATCTCCTCCAGAATCTTCTTCATCTCGGCCTTGGTCTCCGCCGACACGATGCGCGGGCCGCGCGTGTAGTCGCCGAACTCGGCCGTGTTCGAGACGCTGTAACGCATGTAGTTCAGGCCGCCTTGATAGAACAGATCGACGATCAACTTCAGCTCGTGCATGCACTCGAAGTAGGCCATTTCCGGCTGATAGCCGGCCTCGACCAGCGTCTCATAGGCGGCCTTGACGAGCGCGCTCACGCCGCCGCAAAGTACCACCTGTTCGCCGAACAGGTCGGTCTCGGTCTCTTCGGCGAAGGTGGTTTCAATCACGCCGCCCCGCGTGCCGCCGATGCCCTTGGCATAGGCCAGGCCGAGTTGCCGCGTCTTGTCGCTGGCCTCCGGATTCAGGGCGATCAAGCACGGTACGCCGCCGCCTTTCTCGAACTCGCTCCGCACCAGGTGGCCGGGACCTTTGGGGGCCACCAGCAGCGTATCGACGCCGTCGGGCGCCACCACTTGGCCGAAGTGAACGTTGAACCCGTGCGAGCACATCAGGATGTTGCCCGGCTGCAGATGCGGACGCACGCTCTGGCGATAGATGTCGCCTTGCACTTCGTCGGGCAAGAGCATGTTGACCATGTCGGCCTGCTCGGTCGCCTCTTCCACCGAAAGCGGTTTGAAGCCGTGGCTGACGGCCAGATCGTAGTTCGGGCTGCCCGGCCGCTGCCCCACCACCACGGTGCAGCCGCTGTCGCGCAAGTTCTGGGCATGGGCGTGGCCTTGCGAACCGTAGCCCAAAATGGCGATGGTCTTGCCTTTCAACAGCGAAAGGTCGGCGTCTTTGTCGTAGTAGATTTTGGCGGGCATGGCAGAAACTTCTTAAAGGTAATAGGGCGCTACTTTGAATCGCTGGCTAATTCGGCCGTCTTGCGTGCCCCGCGGACCATGGCGATGCGGCCGGTGCGGACGAGCTCCTTGATGCCGAAGGGCCGCATCAGTTCGATGAATGCCTCGATCTTGCGTTCCGGTCCGGAGATCTCGATCATCATTTCTTCGGGACAAACGTCGAGGATGCGGCCGCGGAAGACCTCGACCAACTCCTTGATCTCGCTGCGCATGCCGCCGTTGGCGGACGACACCTTGATCAGCATCAGGTCGCGTTCGACGAAGTCTTGCGAGCTGACGTCCAGCACGCGGACCACGGTGACGATCTTTTCGAGCTGTTTGCGGACTTGCTCCAGCACGCTATCGTCGCCGACGACGACGAAGGTCATCCGCGAAAAGTGCGGGTCTTCCGTCTCGCCGACGGCCAGGCTATCGATGTTGTAGCCGCGCGAGGCGAGCATGCCCGAAATGTGCGCAAGCACTCCCGGCACGTTCTGGACCACGGCGGACAACACATGACGCATGCCGGACTCCGACCCCAAGGAAAGCCACTATCGTAGTTTGCCGTGCCCAGAGCGACAAGGGGCGGCAGGGGCGGCATCGCCACCTGCCGCCGCAGCCGACGCTGACCTCCGCCAACGTCAACGGCCGCGGCGAGCAATCGCGGGTCGCCGCTACCGACGTCCAACCACAAAGAGCACGAAGGGCACAAAGAGGTCGATCTGGCTCTTTGTGTTCTTCGTGCCCTTTGTGGTTCGCTTCTTTGGCAACGGACTACGGGCAACTGACTACGGATCCTCCTGTGACTTTTGGACTTTCGACTTTGGACTTTGGACTTGAGGCTCCGCTCCGCGGCTTTCATTCAACGCCGCCAGATCCCAGCGAGTCCGGCCCTTTTTGGTTTCGGTTGCTGGTGACGAGCACATAACCCTTGTCCTGACATGCTTGCCAGACTTCGGCGTCGGCAGACTCAGCATCGAGACCGACGTCGTCGAAAGTTGCGTAACGGATGCCGAGCGCCTCCCAGAACTCAACCCAGGCGTCGGAGGTGAGCAAATCCACGAGGAAGTCGACGTGCCCTTGAATGTTCACGTCAGCAAGGATGCCCGTCACCGTTCGCACCCTGGGCTAAACGTTGGCGCAGTCTTTCTTGAATCGCCGGCCATTTTTCGCGGGCCCGGCGTAAGAGCTCTTCGACGTGCGGCGGATTGCGGCGCGTGGCGTTCCGCTCGCGAATGCGGCGGTCCTCTTCCATCACTTCGTCGCGATGCTCGTCAACGTAACGCTCCACCGCCTGGATCTCGGCCACGGAAAGACTCGGCATGATCTGGCGAATCTCTTCGTAGCTGTATTTCAACTGGAAGTAGGGCACCAAGTCCTGCACGGTAATCCGGCTCGTCGAGAGCTGCGGCCCCCGGCCCTTATCGACAATCGTGATTTCAGCGTTCAGGTCACATCCCCCCATTCGCCCCCGCTCTTTATTCTATCGTCGGCAGTCTTTGAACAGAAGCGAACAAAAGGCAACGAAGAAAGGCATAGGCGTGATGCCCCGGATTTCCATGCCAACCCTATGCCTGCTGCATTAGTTCCCCTATCTCGCGGCTGGGCTCTTTGGCACCCCATCGATCCGTTGCAACAGTTTATTGGCGAGGTTGGGTGAGCCAGGAAGCCCCAACCTTAGGGCGCTTTTGAGGTAAGCCTTGGCCGTTTGCCGGTGTGGCTCGAACCGCGCCAGCGCGAAGGCGGCGTAGCAGCGGACTTTCAAGTCGACCAGGTGGTTTGCCGTCACGATGCGCTCTAAGGCGGGCACCAAGGGCTCCGCGTGCGGACCGAGTTCCCACACCGTGTCGGCGATCTTATCAGCGACGTTGTCGAATGGGTCCCCTCCGAAGCTGAACATACTTGCGGTACTTCCGATTGCCGATCTTCGCTCCCACTCCAGCAACAAACTCCGCATGCGGGGAACGAGAGAAGGGTGGGTGGGGTCGATTCTGGCCAGCGTCAAGACAGCTCCTCCCCTGATCGACCGATCATCGAAATTGGCGAGTCGGAGAAGCTCAGGCACCGCGTCGCGCGCTCCCGAGCCTATGCCAGCCAGCGCATCGAGGCGAGCAAAGTATTCGCCCGGAAAGTAGTCGTATTCGTCCGAGTCGGGCAACTGCCGTATGGCTTTCAGCGATTCCAGGAGCTTGGGGACGACCGCCCTTGCCGTCGGGCCGATATGGCCGAGCGCCTCGGTCGCCGCATCGCACGAATCCTCGTCGTCCAGCAACTCGATAAGACGAGGAACCGAATCCTTGGCCGTCTGGCCGATCCGACCCAGCGCCTCGGCGGCCGCGCGACGCACGTCCCGGTTGTCGTCTTGCAAGGCTGCGGTCAAATAGGACAGCTCGGGACCATTGGAGGCCATGCCCACAACTGCGTCCTTGGCCGCCGGGCCGACCCGGCCCGCCACCTCAGCGGCCGCGCGGCGGACGTTCGGGTTGTCGTCTTGCAAGGCTTCCGTCAAATAGGAATGCAGGTCGGTTGCCGACTCGAGGAGCATCGCAAGAATCTCGTCCGCCGACGCGCCGAATTCCGAGATCAGCAATGCCTCCTCAACCCGCTCATCCTGGTTCTGGCTCTTCGGTGCGGGACGCAACCTCGCGCGCAGAGACTTGTCGGAAACCCCCATCTGCTGCAGGGCACGCAGCGCGGCATTTCGCAGATCCTCGTCAGGCGAGTCGACCAAGAGCCATACGCGGTCAGCGGCTGGCGCCGCGTCTTGGCCAATGCTTGCCAGGGCGTGTATGGCCGGATATTGGAAGTCGGCATAGTCGAGCGCCGTCACCAACGTCGGCACGGCGGGCTTGGCCGGAGGACCGATCAATGCCAGATATCTCGGGATGACCAATCGCCTATCGGGCTCTGCCAGCGCGGCCAGTCTTTGCTCCATCCATTCCAGGAAACGAATTGTCGCGGTCCGCTGGCTATCGCGCTGCGGATCGAGGGGCACGCCCGACGCATCCGTCGGGATGCCGAGGACACGTTCGCGAGCGCGTCGCACCTCAGGCAGCGCCTCGTTGGCGATGGTTTTGACCCGCTCGAGAACCGCTTGCACCGTATGGGGCAACCGAGCTCTTTCGATCAGCGCCCGCTTCAGCGCGCCGTCGAGGGCGGAAACGGCGGGCGGGCCCAATCTCACCAGTGTGCCCTCCCCCGGTAGCCCCCATATATTGTATTGCTGAAAACTGACTAAGAACTCGACGAGGTCGTCCGCGAGCCGATTAGCCGCCGACCCCATCGCCCAGAGATAAGAAGCCGCCTGAATAGCGGGAACATGTTTCGAGCGCAGCGCTCGTTTGAGGATGGGGAGGAACTCGCTATCGCTCGGTTCGATCGCACCCAGCGCCGCCGCGCAGGCCAGCACAACTTCGGCATCGGGGTCTTGCAGCCGGGCTCGCAACGCGCGGGCGGCCTGACTCGCCTTTTCCCCCAGCCGCGAGAGCTGCGGCCGGAAGAACGACCACCGTCCGTTGCACGGCTGCCACGTCTTTTTCCGGCGATTTTTTTGAAGGCTTCCAAGGTGTTCGAAGGCTGCCAACGTTCGCAATGGTTGATCGCTCTGCTTCGTTTGGCGCGAGTTGGCGATCTTCGAAGGGCCCACAGCGGCGCGCTTGTATAAGCGGATGTCGACGCGGTCGGTCGCGGAATCGCAACATCTTTGGCAGAAAGGGCTTGCGACCACAGCCAATGGTGGGGTGTTTGTCCACTTCGGCTGCGCGCAGCCGAAGTGACGGCGGTTCGTTTCGCCTCCGGCGGCACGTGCCGATGCGACACGCGTGTCGCATCGTTGCGAGGTAAACGGCTTTCCTCTCGCGGAGCGAAAGGGCTACGGTGGGCAAATGCGTCGCGCGACGCATTCGTCTCCCACGCCCGCCGGCGCTAAGTGCCGATGCGACATGCGTGTCGCACGCCGCGCGCGCCAAGGCGATCTGGCAGGTCTATCGCACGCGATAGGCCGTTTCGATCAGCACCGTCTCGACGGGCAGCTTCTTGAAGTCGTCTTTGTCCTGCACTTCGATGGCCGAGATTTTGTCGAGCACGTCCAGCCCCTCGGTCACCTCGCCAAAGACGCAGAACCCGTATTCTTCGGGACGTTCGCCGCGATGGTCGAGATGCGGATTTTCCGCCAGGTTGATGAAGAACTGGCAGGTGGAGCTGTCGATGTCGTCGATCGAACGGGCCATGGCGATCGTGCCGCGCACGTTCTTGCGACCGTTGGCGGCCTCATTGGGAATCGGATAGCGGCTCTGCCTTTCGACCAAATCGGGCGTGTACGCCCCGCCGAGCGCGACGTAACCGGCGTCGATCTGGTGGAAAATCGTCTGGTTGTAGTGGCCGCTCTCCACGTAGTGCAGGAAGTTGTGTACCGTCCGCGGGGCCGCTTGCGGATCGAGCTTGATCGTCAGGTCGCCCAGCGACGTCTTGAGCACGACGGTCGGGTAATAGGCCGCGCTGGCATCGAGCGGTTTGGCGGCCTTGCCTCGCTTTTCGGCGGGCGCCCCCGAAACGACGTTGTCGTCAGCAGTGTCGGTGTCAGTATTGGCCGTGGCCTGTTCCTCGGGCGGCGGCGACGAACGGTTGCAGCCGGCGAGAAGCGGCCAGAAGCAGGCGAGTGCCAGCAGGACATCGGTGGCGGAACGGCTGAGGGGCATCCATGCCTCCATGCGGTCTTTCGGGGTTGGGTCGCGGGTCGTCGCCGCGCGGGCGCGGCCAAGCATCGTGCGGCGGCGAGCCCGACGCCGGCACGGGGAAACATCATGGGCAAAATCGCCATTTATGGCAAGATCATTGAGCCGTTGCTAAATGTGGGATAGGATTGGGGCGTTCCATCTATTGCCTGGGTAGCGTGCCAATGGCAGACAATCTGTCCTATTTGCCAAGCGATCGCCCGCCGGGCATCGGCCGGCGACGCTGGCTCAAGGTGAGCAGCGTCGGCTGGCTGAGCGCGGCCTTGCCCGGCGGACGGTGCCGGGCAGACGGCGAACGTGCGCAGGCCGCCAAGGGGCCGGTCCGGTCCTGCATCGTGGTCTTTCACTACGGTGGTCCCAGCCAGTTCGAAACTTACGATCCGAAACCCCAGGCACCGCAGGGCATCCGCGGCGAGTACGCGAACATCGCCACCGCGGTGCCGGGCGTCATGATCGGCGAGCACCTGCCGCGGGTCGCCCGCATCATGGACCGCCTGGCCCTGGTGCGGTCGATGCACCATCCGATGCGGAACCACAATGCGGCCGCCGCCGAGGTGCTGACGGGCCGCACGCCCGCCGGCGGCGACCTGGAACTGCTGGCCGATGAAGCCCAATCGTTTCCCACCCTCGGTTCGTCGCTGAGCTATGCCTTGGGCAGTCGTGCGCACACGCTGCCCTATGTGGCTCTGCCGTACACTATTTACAACGTGGTGCAGTTGCCCGGTCAGACGCCGGGCTTCTTGGGTGGCGCCTACGACCGGTTTCAGGTGACGGGCAACCCGAACAACCCCAGTTTTCGCGTTGCCGCGCTGGAGCCGCCCGCACAACGACCATCGACCGATCTTAGCTCGCGCACGACGCTGTTCCATCAACTCGATCGGCTCGATGCGGACGGGCCCCAGCGGCAGATGCGCACCTATCAGGAGCGGGCACTCGCGCTCATCTCGTCCGATGCCGTGCGCCGCAGCTTCGATCTCCAACAGGAAGATGCCAAAGTTCGCGACCGGTATGGCCGTCACTTGCTGGGGCAAAGCTTGTTGCTGGCACGGCGGCTCGTGGAAAGCGGCGTCAACTTTGTAACTGTTTTCGACGGCCAGAGGAACGGCCAAGACGCCAACTGGGACAGCCACCAGACCATTTTCCCGCGGCACCGGCAATTGATACCACCGGCCGACGAAGGCTTTTCGGCGCTCGTTGAGGATCTCGAAGCCCGAGGGTTGCTGGAGTCGACGCTCGTGGTGGCGATGGGCGAGTTTGGCCGCACGCCCAAGATCAACGCCAATGCCGGCCGCGACCACTGGCCCGATTGTTTCACCGTCGTGCTGGCGGGCGGCGGAGTTCGGGGCGGCGCGGTGTACGGCGCGAGCGACAAGATCGGAGCGTATCCCGACCGCGATCCGGTGACTCCCGCCGACCTGGCGGCCACGCTCTTCTGGCGTTTCGGCATCGACTCCTCCTTGGAAATCCACGACCCCACGAACCGGCCGTTTCGCCTGGCCGAGGGCCAGCCGCTGAAGGCCCTGTTCGGGTAGGCTTGCTAGGATTCCGCCGGTGACGCACGAGGCAGCCGTGGCGTACAATTGAGCGTCCGATCAACCCATTGTTCTCGATTTTGCGGTAATGCCGATGCTGGAGCGCATCCACGTCGAAAACTACAAATGCCTGCGCGACGTGACCGTCGATCTTGGTGACTTCACCGTCTTGATCGGACCGAACGACAGCGGTAAGAGCAGCTTTTTAGAGGTCGTACAGACATTTGGGAGACTCGCAAGGCAAGACTTTGCGGGGACTTTTGCAGGCGACCGCACGCTGGCAAACCTCGTTTGGCACAAAGACTCAAGCCGACAGATCGTTCTTGGTGTGGCAGGCATAACCTCTGAGCATCGGTTCTCTTATCAGTTGGAGGTTCCGGTCGATGGTTCTCCACAGCGAGAAAGTCTCGAGTGGGACGGGCAGCGACTGTTCTGGACGGAAGAGGTTTCTTCCGGACCGGCGTCCGCTCAAGTCATCGCCATTGCCACAGGTCAAGGTAAGCAAAACCAACCGGTCCGGCCACAGAATCTGTTTCTTCGGCAGTTTGTCGGCCAACGTAGTGCGGCGTCGGCGATCCTCGAACGCGAGTTAACAGCAAGCGTCGAGTACCATTTCGATCCGGAGAAGCTGTCGAAGCCTTCCGTTCCGAAGCCGGCGGCCATGTTGGAGCCATCGGGTGCAAATCTTGCTGCCGTACTCGACGTAATGCAAAACTCTGCTGACCGGTCAGAATTTGAGGCCGTGCAGAAGTCGTTGCACGACGCGGTTCCATCGATTGCCGGTATTGTACTACCGCCGACGCCACAGCAAGCAGGTGCGAAGGCGCTCGAGTTCATCCTTTCCGGCAATGGCCATCCGCGAGCGACAATACCGGCGTCGTTGGCGTCGAGTGGATCGTTGCTTCTTACCGCTTTTCTAACGCTCGCCTACACCAAGTCGCCGGGAATACTTCTTTTTGAGGAACCTGAAAATGGTTTGCACCCATCCCGGTTGCAGATGGTCGTCGACATCCTCCGCAGAATAGGTCGTGGTGAAGTGGGAAATCGGAAGCGGCAGGTTATCGTCACGACGCACAACCCAGTGTTGCTGAATTATGCCACGCCCGAGGAGGTGCGAGTCTTCGTCCGCCATCCCGAAGAGGGCACCCGAGTCCTTCCCATGACCAGTGTTCCCGACATTGACCGGTTGCTCAAGGAGTTCTCTTTGGGCGAGCTTTGGTATCTACTTGGCGAAGAGAAACTCTTTCAGGAACAACCAGCGTGAAAGTGCTTTTCGTCGGCGAGGGTCCGCACGATGTTGGGTCTCCCAATCGAATTCCCGGGCAGCCTCGTCCCGCGGGCGGCACAATTCCCACTTTGACGCGCCGTGTCTGCGATCGGGTCGCTCCCGATTCGATCGCCATCACCTGGTCTGAGATCCCCCGATTTCACGCCTCCGGCAAGAAGCGAGGGTTTCCGGCGAAAATCATGGCGGCGGTCTTGCTTTCCATGCGCAGCTTCGGCTGTGCCGGAACGATCGCAGTTGCCGACCGTGATGGGAAAGCCGAGCGAAATGCCGAATTAGAAGCGGGAGTCGTACAGGCGCAGCAGCTCTTTCCAGGCCACGCGGCTGCCTGGGGAACGGCGGTCGAATCGATAGAAGCATGGACGTTGGGCGCACCGCAAGCGATCGCCGAAGAGCTCGAGGTTGACGTTCGCTTGGTCGAGCAGCAATACCCAGCAGGCGTGCATGTCGAAGCGTCGTCTGAGACCAGCGGGAAACTCGACCATCGGCCGAAGCGACTTATCGAACGGCTTGCCCAGTTGAAACACCGGCACGACTCGGCCGAGTTTCGCGCAGCCGTCGCCGAGCGTACCGACGTGGACGCCTTGGCACAGGCCTGTCCGCAAGGCTTTGCACCGTTCGCGGAGCGGATTCGCCGCGCCTTCGGTCCAACGACTGTTTGACGCTGCAACGCGAGCATCACGGCGTTTGGATTTGGATATCGCACACCACCATTCGATGATCGGAATGCATCGTCTTCTGGCTGTAAACGTCGACGGCGCGGAGCCGTGGCGAGAGCCAAATCTGGTCGATCCGCAAGAAGGGCGCGGCGTTGATGATGGTGTTCCCCCAACCTCGGCCTGCTTCGGCGAAGGCATCGTGCAGCGAGGTAGCGAGCGTCTCGAACACCGCGTCGCCGGGCGGTGCGTTGAAGTCGCCACCGACAATCAAGGGTATACCGGTGGACCAAGTAGGGACGGCGCCGAAGATCGCTTCCAGTTGTCTCCGCCGCCGCATGCGGTTGGCCGTTTGCTCGCGCCAACATTCCGGCGACCAAAGGTCGATCCGCACCAGCGGGGCCTCCAACCGCAAGCTGACGACGTTCATCTCGGTGCCGTCCGTCAGTTGGACGTTCGCAATCACCGCGTGACTGGCCGCGCTGTCGGGCAGGGGTAGCGCGGCGATCGTGCCTCGCGCGACCATCGACGTATCGACGCCCGACAACACTTGCCCGTCGTCGCCAAATAATTCGCGTGCCAGCGCCGCGAGCGGCTCCCGGCCAGGTGACTCTTGCAGCAGTACGATGTCGGGCCGCAACGCAGCCACTTCCTCGACCGCTCGGCTGATCCCCGCGCAGTTGAGCGAGACGATTCTGAGCGTCCGGCGGCCGCCGCTTGCTCGCAGACGGAGCAGGCTAAACGGATGATCTGCGAAGACGGCCAGAACAAGGCACCAGGCCAGTGCGACGGCCAGCGAATGCCGTCGGCGCATTTGCCGTCGTGCGGCGGCGACGAGAACGATGCCGGCCAGTGGCCAGAGCCAGATTGGAAACACAGTCACCGCGGCCCAGGCATCGAGTCGCCACGTGTAGCAGACGCTGATGGCCAAGCACAAAACGATGGAAACCGCTAGCGCCGCCCGAGCGGCGTGCTTGGCGAGGCGCCTACCGTATCCTTGCGGCTGCTCCGCCTGGCGTTCTTCGGCCATATTGGCACTCGAGACGAAAGTGATTGGTTGTCGGCACCAACGCTGCTCCGTCTATGCGCCGCGCGGCAGTGCCGCTAAGCTTTATTGAAGCTTGTGGCATCCTCCGTTGCCACCCTGTCACGCCCTTTACTGATTTTCAAGCAAGGAAAGATTGCCATGGCTAAAAAAGCCAAAGCCCGACATATTCTCGTCAAAAGCAAGGAAGCCTGCGACGACCTCAAGACACAAATCGAAGAGGGGGCCGACTTCGCCGACCTGGCGCGGCAACACTCGCAATGCCCGTCGAAAAACGAGGGTGGCGACTTGGGCGAGTTCCGACCCGGCCAGATGGTGCCTGAGTTCGACCGCGTGGTGTTCAGTTGCCCGGTGGGCGAAGTGCAGGGGCCGGTGAAAACGCAGTTCGGCTGGCACCTGGTGGAAGTGACCAGCCGCGTCGATTGAGGAAACCCCGTTCGCCCGGAACATTCACGGAGGAGTTTTATGGAAGGCGAAGTGACGAGCGCCGCCCGCCCGCGTGGCCGCGTGTGCTGGTGGTGGCTGGTGGCGATTCTGCTGGCCGGCGGCGCGCTGCTCGGCGGACTGCAGACGCCCGAATTGTTTCCCGACGACGCGCATCGCAATTTGGCCACGATTGCGGCCACGCTGCTGGTGACGGGCATGCTGACGCTGTGGGCCATCTTCGGCACGGGACTGGCCCGCGCGCATCAAATCCGCTTGCTCGTGGCGGCGGTCGTAGCGGCCGCGGCCTTGATCGGGTGCTTTCGCGTGGAAGGCTATTCCGGCAATCTCACGCCTCGCGTCACCTGGCGGTGGGCGGCCAAGCCCGACGAGTCGTTGGCCACCCGTGCTTCACCGAAGCCGGCGGAAGCAAGTGCGCCGCTGGCCGATCTGAACACCACGACCGAGCACGACTTTCCGCAGTTTTTGGGGCCGCATCGCGATGCGACGGTCGAAGCGCCGGCGTTCGAACTCGATTGGAGCGCCCATCGGCCGCGGCAGCTTTGGAAAAAGCCGATCGGGGCCGGCTGGTCGTCGTTCGCGGTCGTGGGCGACTATTGCGTCACGCAAGAACAGCGCGGCGACGAAGAGTGCGTGACGTGCTACGCCTTGAAAAGTGGAGAGTTGCTGTGGATTCACGCCGACCCCGGCCGATTCAGTCACCCGCTGTCGGGCGACGGCCCGCGTTCGACTCCCACGATCGACGAGGGCCGCGTCTACACGATGGGCGCCTTCGGCCGGCTGAACTGCCTCGATGGCCGCTCGGGCGACTGCCTTTGGACGCACGACGTTGTCAAAGAGAACCACGCCTCTTCGCCGCAGTGGGGCAAGAGCTGTTCGCCGCTCGTGGTTGACGGTTGGGTGGTGGTCAGCGCCGGCGGCAAGGACGGCCGTTCGCTGCTGGCCTACGACAAGCAGACGGGCGACATGGCCTGGCACGCCGGCGATCAGCCTTCGAGCTATGCTTCGCCGCGGCTGGTGGAGTTGGTCGGCGTGCGGCAGATCCTGATGGTCAATAAAGCGTCCGTGACGGCCCACGCTCCCGACGACGGGCACCTCCTGTGGGAATTCAAATGGCCCGGCGAAGAGCCGAAGGTGCCCGATGCGGTGGCCGTGGACGGCAACCGGGTCTTCGTCTCCGCCGGCTACGGCCTGGGCTGCAAGCTGCTCGCAATCGAGACGTCGAGCGATGACAAGTTGGCTCCGAGAGTCGACTGGGAGAACAAGGCCCTGAAGCCGAAGTTTACGAACGTCGTGATGCACGACGGTCATGTCTACGGCCTGGACGACGGCCGGGCACTGGTCTGTCTCGACCTGAAAGGCGGCAAGCGGCGTTGGCGCGGCGGCCGCTACGGGCACGGGCAAATCCTGCTGGTGAACGACGTTCTCCTGGTGCAAGCCGAGTCGGGCGAAGTCGCCTTGGTCGAAGCCTCGCCGGAACGGTTCCGCGAGCTAACTCATTTCGCCGCTCTGGACGGGCAAACCTGGAACAACCTCGTCGTCGCCGGCCGATTGCTGCTGGTGCGGAATGCCACCGAGGGGGCGTGCTACGAGTTGCCCGCAACGGAGTAGCCCGCATGACCCAGTCTCCGCAGTCGCCCGAATTGCCCAATGACGATTCTCGATTTGATCTTGCGGGAGCTGCGGCAATAACGCGAATCCGTGAATACCGGCCAAATGCGGGTCAGCACGAGCGATCTTTGGCGGAGTTGCTCAAGTGGGCGGCGGATCGCGGCGTCGAAGTTCCGGATTTTGCCAAAGTCGAAGTGGACGAAGAATTCCAACCGGCGCGGAACGGCGTTGCGGTCGATGCCAAATACTGCGGATTTCAAGGCGCAATACCAGACGAATTGATATACTGGAGCAGCCGGACGAACTGCCACCGCAGCATCGTAGATCAGGTATTCGGCGCCGTGATCATCAATCTCGCGCCAGGCGTGGTGCTGAACGACGAGCGATTCCTGCATATTCTCGCTCATGAAGTGTTCGAACTCGCGGCGTTGAAAAAACTGTTCGACGAAAGCGGCGGCTACATGACTGCCGAGCGGCTCTATGCATTGACCGAACCGCTCAGTACGGTGAAAAACCTGCATTGGCATGCTTGGGAACAAGCTGATTACGTACTTGAACGATTGCGAGAGGCTGGCAAATGACTTCCATTCAAACGGACGAAGCAGTTTCGAGAGCTAAACGACTTCTCGGCGTTTATGAACGAAAAAAGATCACGGGCAACACTCTGGTGTGCGAGATCGCAGGTTTCGCGACGCCTGAGACCGTCAATGACATCATGGATGCCCTTACGCCTGAGGCCCAATCGCTGTTCAAGCAGTGGATCCCATCGCTGCCGGATGACGATTACAGAGGCCTCGTCTTTTGGCCGCTGCCGCCTGGAGTAACGCCTGCCTTCAAGAAATGGCTCCAGGATCACGAGCGAAACGGGCAAGCCGCGCAGCAACAGGGCGAGTAGGTGGTTTGCGCCGCTATCCTCCGCCGGCCGCCAGCCAGCCGCGGGTGATGTAGTCGCTGAAGGAAAGGCCGAACATGATGGCCAGCCAGAAGAAGCCGGCGCAGGCCACCAATCGCGTCAACGGCTTGCTGTAACGCAGGTTCATGAAGAACAGCATGATCAGCGTCATTTTGGCGGCCGCGATCCCCGTCGATGCAATGAAATTGCCGCGACCCAAGTCGATCTCGGCGATCGCGATCGTGGCCGCCAACAACAGCATCAGCGCGAAGAAATTGGCCACCAGGCCGAGCACCGAGGGGTGCGGCGGCGCGTGATGCGAAGAGTCGTGTCCGTGGTCGGCGGTTTCGCTCATGTCAGTGGCGCGCCCCGATGAGATAGAGGAAGGGAAACAGAAACACCCACACGATATCGACAAAGTGCCAATACAGGCCGGCGATGTGGACCGGCGTGGAATAGTCGCCCAGCAGGCCGCCCCGCAACGCTTTGACCAAGAGCACCGTGAATATTCCCATGCCGATGATCATGTGGATGGCGTGGATGCCCGTCATCACGAAGTACAGGTCGAAGAACATTTCCGCCGTGGCGGGCGAAGCCTTGCCGTGATAGATGAACGGCAGCCCGAACAGCGGCATGTGGTGCTCCTCGAACTTCTCGTAGTATTCGTAGAACTTGATCCCCAGGAATCCGGCTCCCAGCACCATCGTCAACAGCAGGCAGACCACAAGCATCGCGCGGCGCGACGTTTCGCCGGCATGCACCGCCAGGGCCACAGTGAGACTGCTGCACAACAGCACGGCGGTGTTGATGCCGCCCAGCCAGAGGTTCATCGTGCTGCTGGCGTCGGCGAAGCCCGCTTCATCACGCAGGCGGTAGAGCGTGTAGGCCAGAAACACGCCGCCGAAGAACAAAACCTCGGTGCAAAGAAACGTCCACATGCCGAGTTCGTCGGCCTCGCGTTGCTGCTCGAGGTCGTCGAACTGATGGGCCACCGGGCCGTGGACGGAATGGGCTTCGGACATAGACGCGGGCCTTAGCTTGGTATGTGCAGTCTAGCGGTGGCTGGGGCAGAGAAGGTAGGGTGGGGCCAGCGTGCTTGCGAGCGCCG